>Ga0207018_1014_pt1 | contig 34620 bp, 22 predicted proteins | sample Alteio_BWMinCont_52_FD_153476 | JGI IMG/M metagenome (GOLD analysis project Ga0207018, IMG submission 153476) | Enriched cells from forest soil in Barre Woods Harvard Forest LTER site, Petersham, Massachusetts, United States -... | ecosystem: Environmental > Terrestrial > Soil > Temperate forest >...
CTATAACTGAAAGCTGTACCAACTGTTCCGCTAGCTGTAGTTGCACTGGATATTACCGGAGCAGCAGGGTTATTAATTGTAATTGCTAATGTGTTAGTACCCGTACCGCCAGCATTTATTGCACTGATGGTAACACTGGAAGTACCAGCTGTTGTAGGTGTACCGCTGATTACTCCTGTTGAAGTGCTTACTGTTAAACCTGCGGGTAATCCTGAGGCTGCATAACTGGTAGGCGTATTCGAAGCAGTAATGCTATAGTTGAAAGCCATACCAACTGTACCGCTTGCTGTAACTGCGCTGGATATTACGGGAGCAGGAGGGGTAATGATAATGTACAATGTTTTAGTAGCGGTACCACCAGCATTTGTTGCACTGATAATTATATTATATGAACCTACTATTGTTGCAATACCACTAATCGCTCCTGTTGAAGTATTTATTGTTAAACCTGACGGTAATCCTGAAGCAGCATAACTGGTAGGGTTATTCGTCGCTACGATGGCATAATAAAATGTACTTCCCACAGGACGGCTTCCACTAAGCGCACTGGTTATCACCGGAACAGGGGGATTAATAGCAGTAATGACCAGTGTCTTGGTGCTTGTGCCGCCAGCATTTATTGCACTGATGGTAACATTAGAAATACCTGTTGCCGTTGGTGTGCCACTTATTATTCCGGTTGAAGTGTTTACAGTTAAACCGGTCGGCAATCCTGAGGCGGTATAACTGGTAGGGGTATTTGAAGCAATGATAGAATAACTAAATGCAGTTCCCACAGTATCGCTTGCTGTAAGTACACTGGATATTACCGGAGCCGCCGGAGTAATAATAGTAATAGTTAAAGTTTTAGTACCTGTACCTCCTGCATTTATAGCATTGATAGTAACACTGGAACTACCTGCAGTCGTAGGTGTGCCACTAATTACTCCTGTTGAAGTGCTTACTGTTAAACCTGCCGGTAAACCGGTTGTACTATAACTGGTAGGGGTATTCGAAGCAGTAATACTATAACTAAAAGCTGTACCAACTGTTCCACTTGCTGTAGTAGCACTGGATATTACAGGGGCAGCAGGATTGATAGTAATAGTTAAAGTTTTGGTACCCGTTCCTCCTGCATTTATAGCATTGATAGTAACACTGGAAGTACCTACAGTTGTAGGTGTGCCACTAATTACTCCTGTTGAAGTGCTTACTGTTAAGCCTGCCGGCAAACCGGTTGCGCTATAACTGGTAGGGGTATTCGAAGCAGTAATACTATAACTGAAAGCTGTACCAACTGTTCCACTTGCTGTAGCAGCACTGGATATTACCGGAGCCGCCGGATTGATAGTAATAGTTAAAGTTTTGGTACCCGTTCCTCCTGCATTTATTGCATTGATGGTAACACTGGAAGTACTAGCAGTAGTAGGTGTACCACTAATTACTCCTGTTGAAGTGTTTACTGTTAAACCTGCCGGCAAACCGGTTACGCTATAACTGGTAGGGGTATTCGAAGCAGTAATACTATAACTAAAAGCTGTTCCTACTTTTCCGCTTGCCGTAATTGCACTGGATATTACCGGAGGATTAGTGCCGCTTGTGCCAGAAGAAGTGTTTACTATTATTTGTATTGTATCTTTACCGGTCGCCCCTCTATTGTCCGTAACCGTTAGTGAAAATTTGTATGTGCCTGCAATCAATCCAGCTGCAGATGTAACAGCTGATGTAGCACTGGTAATAGCACTTGAAGACGGACCGGATATTTCGGACCATAGATAAGATGCAATCGTTCCATCAGCATCAGTGCCACTACCCGATAGTTGTATACTACTTGGTGGGAGTGTAATAGATGTATCGTTCCCTGCATGTGCTACCGGAGGTATGTTGACAGTTACCTGCATTGTGTCTGTTCCGGTTGCTCCAAGGTTGTCCTTAACCGTTAGTACAAATTTGTACACACCTGCTATAAGGCTCGTTATAGTAGTACTTGCTGATGTTGTACTTGTTATAGTTCCGGAAGCAGGTCCTGAGGCTTTTGTCCAGAGATAAGAAGCAATAGTGCCATCTGCATCGGTAGCACTACCGTTTAAGGTTATGCTATTGGTTGGAAGAGAGATGGTTTGATCCAAACCTGCATTGGAAACCGGTGGAGTGTTAACAGTTACCTGTATGGTGTCTGTTCCGGTAGCACCAAGGTTATCCTTAACCGCTAGTACAAATTTATATACACCTGCTGCAAGGGACGTTACAGTAGTGCTGGCTGTTGTTGCAGTGGTAATAGTTCCTGCCGTTGGGCCAGAAGCCTTTGTCCATTGATAAGAAGCAATGGTTCCATCAGAATCGGAACCGCTTCCAGATAATGTAACTGTAGTGGTTGGAAGTGTGATCAATTGATCTGCACCAGCATGAGAAACAGGTGGCTTATTTGCTGAACCTGCACTTGCTACAAAAAAAGATGGGAAACCTGTCAGTGCAACTAGTTGAATTGCGGGAGTAGAAAGATTTGTTGAACTATGATCCCATTCCATTCTTGTTCCCGAAAAAGCAAAAGGGAATGTGTAAGTTGCTACAGCTCCTTCGCTCAAATCTATTGTTGTTTTAGCCCAAAGTACATACGTATAATTTCCTGCCCCATCGTTAAATGCATATCCTCTTATATTGCTAGGAATCTTCATGGCTGCTGTTTTAGCAGCATCATATTTTTTTCCATAAAGAAGAGAAGTCATAGTTTTATACCCATAGAACACCTGCGTTTTAGGTGCATTGGCAACGGTTGTAGTAGAAGGAGTTATGTCTCCATAAAGCCCACAGTGGTTAAATTCGCTGGTATTATTACCTGGAGGCATACTACCTAAAGCATATTTATCCACTTGTACTACTCCTAAAGACTGGCAGGCAACATTCCATTTTACGTTATAATTAATTGCCGAATTTAAACTTCCCCATTCTCCATCATCTAATGAATCTTGCGGAGCATCTGTTTCCGTAGAAATATAAATCTTTTTTGGATAAGTAGTATTATTATATCCATGAGCTAATTGTACAGAATCATATTGATGTACGAATATTGTATCAACATCTATCATCTTGTCAGAATGTCTGAAATAATCCCAATGCCCACCATTACCATTATCCCATACTTGTAAATTGTACATTGGATAAGTATGAAAATTAACTACATCAAAATAGGCACCCCCAGTTAATGGGAACTGTGGAGTTATAGAGCCATCAACAGGGTTATCACTATAACGCATTAAGCAATCGAGCGTAGATGGATATCCAATTCCTCCAATGGCTACATACGAATTAGGCTGTATTCGTTTTATTACTGTGTATGCTATTTTAAGCATTCTTATGTAATAGAATATTGGCGCTTTTAAATTAGCAAGATCATTCGCTGCAGGTGGATTAAGCCACCAGTTACCGGCACGTGCTTTCTCGGCAGTAACATTAAAATTATCGTACGATCCGGCTGCTTCTGTGTTATAAGTAAAATCAGCTTCGTTGATTATTTCCCAAAATTTAATATACCCCCCTGCGTTAGTTACCATCTGGTATACATAGTTCGCAAATCTATTGGCGGTGTCAATAACTGCATTTGCACTATCTTTCCAGATAGGTAAATAAGTTCCTCTCCAGATTTTACTTACCTGGTCGCAACCATGAAAAGTAGAATCCAATTCGTTATTAGCCCATACACTTCCCAGGAACCCAACATTATTAGCAAGTCCATCTGCTGCGTAGCCAGCCAGGTCACTATTAAAAACAGTTCCGTTACTTGGGCCTGCAAAGTAGTCTGTAAAGTTAATCCTGAATGAACCGCATCCTGCATTGACAGCTAATTGGCCTAATTGAGGATTAGAAAATTGAGAACCCCAATAACCGGGATTCATTCCATATTCAAAAGGTCCTGTGTAAGTAACTACGGTACTAAAATTATTCGCTGTCTGCGCATTGGCCGTACTTAGCACAATGAACAATAAAAGACTAGTTAAGAGGTTTTTCATTAATGGCAATTTTTTTTAAAATTGTTAAGCATGGTTAGTGCCAAATAGAACATGGACATATTAGTCCCATTCATATAAATTATGAACGGTTAATAGCTTCGATTTATAAAGAATAATTTTCACATAGGGTGACAGCAGGCTAACTAATTCAAAAGGATTAATCCTAAAGTAATAGATAGTGTTTTCTCATATTAGCGTTGTCAACCTGTAAAAATATACCCACCATTTGTATTTTAAATAGAATCGTAACACTGAATTATCAGAAAAACGATGTTGCAACATTTGATGTGTAATACTTTATTTCAATAGGTAGGAAAAGTAGCAAAATTTAGCAGTGTGAGTTTTGCAATAATCAAGCCAATCTTTTGGAGTTATTAACAAGTTTTAAACTACTTAAAAAAAGAATTGTAGAGCAAAATATGACAAGCTTTAATTAAGATATTCATTATGTGGTAGTTTTAAAAAAATCTTTTTTAACAGTTCAAGATATTTTATAACAAAAGTTTATGCGCATCAACATATTCCAGTTTCTGTGCATCTGCAACAGCTTTGTATGTTACACGGCCATTCAAAGTATTGATACCTTTTAGCAATGCCTCATTTTCCAGACATGCATGCTTATAACCTTTATTAGCAATCTGAACAGCATACGGAACTGTTACATTGGTAAGCGCAAGAGTAGAAGTGCGTGGCACTGCACCTGGCATATTAGCCACTGCATAATGTAATACACCGTGCTTTATATAAACAGGATCATCGTGTGTTGTAATGCGATCTGTTGTTTCAATAATACCTCCCTGATCAATAGCAATATCCACTACCACTGAACCAGGTTCCATAGAACGAATCATTTCTTCTGTTACTAATTTAGGTGCTTTGGCACCGGGTATTAATACAGCGCCAATTACTAAATCTGATTCTCTAACAGTGCGAGCTATATTATAAGGGTTCGACATTAATGTAGTAATCATACTGCCGAATATATCATCTAACTGGCCAAGCCTTTCCTGGCTTAAATCCAATATGGTTACTTCTGCGCCAATACCTGTTGCAATTTTTGCAGCATTTGTACCTGCAACTCCACCACCGATGATAGTTACCTTGCCTCTCTTTACACCAGGTGTGCCACCAAGTATAATACCTTTGCCGCCATGTGGTTTCTCTAAAAATTGAGCTCCTATCTGTGTTGCCATTCTTCCTGCTACTTCGCTCATTGGCGTTAATAATGGTAATGAACCATTGGGTAATTGCACTGTTTCATACGCAATGCTGATAACTTGTTTTCGCATAAGCTGCTGCGTTAGTTCCTGTTCGGGTGCAAGATGCAGATAAGTAAATAATATCAACTCTTTCCGGAAATAACTGTATTCAATAGAAACAGGTTCTTTTACTTTCATTACCATATCATACGACCATGCTTCTTCTGCTGTGTTTACAATTACAGCACCCGCCTTTATATATTCATCGTTGCTAAAGCCTGAACCCAGGCCAGCATCTTTTTGTATAAACACTTCATGGCCTGAACGTATAAGGTGAAACACTCCGGATGGTGTCATAGCTACACGGTCTTCATTGTTCTTTATTTCTTTGGGAATTCCTATTTGCATACAATCAATTTTAGAATGATCTTAGGTAACATTAGTTATCTAATATACATTAAAAAATAACATAGAGTTAGGTGAAGGTATTTGCCACTATTTAAATCTACTTTATTGTCATTTTAAGTTACTCAGTATCTGCTATATACAAAACGATATTATACACAGAGCAAATAAGCTGATGATGTAAAAAAGAAAATATGTATAAGGAGATAAATTTTTCTTTTCAATTGTTATTACCCGCATTTCAATGTTTATAGTATATTTGTACTCGCTTCTTTACATCCTGCTAAACCACATTAAACGGCATTTTGTTTGCTTCGCCAAACTTCATGTCAATGAGTAAATAATTATTCCCGGCTATAAACTCCGGGTTTGGGTATACGAATGAAATTTGTTTTATATATTTTTTTACTATTTGTATTCTTTCCTTGCATATCATTTTCGCAGGGTAAATTTGATTTTTATATAAGTAATACTGGTAATGATGCTAACCCAGGCACTTCAGAATTACTTCCTAAGAGAACTTTATCTGCTACGCAATCTCTGCTTAAACAATATGCTGATAAAAATGGTAATGTAAGTATTGGTTTAAACCAGGGAAGTGTTTTTAATGATATGTTGTATGCAACTTCTCCTTTACAGGTGGGTACTTATTCTGATAATTCAAATAATAATAATTTTACAATTTTAAATGGTTCAGATGAATTTAATACAGGTTGGATTAAAGAGGCTTCCACATTAAATATATATAAACGGGATATTACTTTATCGGGTTTTACTGGTAATGGAATAAATGGTATTGGACAATATAGTTTTGTATATGTAACAGAAATTGATAAGCAACTTGAAAAAACAGAACCTTTTACTGCTCGTAAATTATTACAATTTGTATCCAGAAAAGGTGAAGCTGATTCATTACCCGGCACTTTTTATGAGCAACTTACTTTTGCAGCTGATAGTCCGATAACTGTATTCATTCATACAAGTGATGGCAGTTCTCCTAATTTGAATTCAAGATACCGGTACGAAGTAACTGTTCGTGGCAGAGCGATAAGCGCTTCTAAGTATAATAGTAGGTTTGAGAATTTATGGGTAATGGGTTATGGGGCAGGGCAGGGTATGTTGACAGGAGGATCTGATTCCTATTACAACAAAATAATATTTGGTCCAGGAGCGGCTATACATCATGTTGTTCTAGCAAGCGGAACTATTAATAATTCTTTATTTCTCCCAGGACCAAAGAACACAGATGACGGGGCTGTTATATTTTATGATGTAGAAGGATTAGGAAGGGCATGTTATATTCAAAACACTATATTCATGGATATTAGCACTCCAATATATATGCACACAAGTTATGGAACAAATTATGGCTTATTTCAGTTGGATAAAGTTACGGCTTTTGCTGATTCGACTCAAGGAGGTTTATTTATGAATACTTCCAACAATGATAGTGTAATATTAAATAACCTTTATACTGATAAATATACATCTGCCTATGCAAATGGTTCTCCGAAATATTTAACTATTAATAATTCATGTTTTAAGGATATAGTTAAGGCTGTTGGTTTTAGTCCAAATCCGGTAAATGCTTTTCTTAATAATATCTTTATCAGGCAAAAAGGACCGGAATTTGGCTCAGCAATTTCTCTAGGCGCAAATACTTCCTTACAACTTACCAATTCAATTGTGCACATGATAAGTATCCAAAGTGACCCCAATAATGGTGACAGGGCTACCAATTTCATATTAGGTACGGGAGGTGCTTCCAATCACATTAAAGCTACAGGCAATATTTTTATCTGTGATGTAAATACTCATAAAGCTCTTGATGCGGCTGTTACCAATACTGACAATGGAATTGGTACATCAACTGATATTTGGGATAATAATGTTTATGTTTTATTAAAGGGTACGGCAATATATTGGACGGTTACAAATATTGCAACAAATGGCGGAACTGGTACTGTTCCAAATTTTAAAGAATGGCAAAGGCAATCTGGTCAGGATAAGAATAGTTTGTTTTTTGATTTGCGAAATGACTCCAGAGGATTGAAAGCAATTTTTATAGATCCTGATAATGGAGATTATGAATTGGCCAATACATCTGAGGCAAACCAGATACGTGCATTAAAAGCAGGAATGACGGTGCCGCTTACCTGCTTTTTATCAAAACCAACTTATGAAGAAGCTGCTAATATGATTAAGAACGGTATAACGCTTACGGCTAATTCCTGTACTAATCCATGTGTGCAGGGAAGTATAAGAGGTGGTTCTTATTTGAATGCTCAGTTGTTGAATAATGGACAAGTGCAATTGCAATGGAGTAATACACAACAATTAAATATAGATCATTATGAAATCGAAAGAGCATCTTTTGCTTCACCAGATTATTCAACAATAGCTTCGATTCCGGTTTCATCTAATAGTACATATTATTATACTGATGATAATATTCCTGCCGGAGGTATATATAATTATCGCCTTGCAGTAATAGCAAATAATGAAGACAAATGTCATTCATATATTAGTACAATTACAGTTACAGCAGGCTCATCTACAACAAGTGCACAGCAAAATATTAGTATATCTCCGAACCCTACTTCAGGGAAAATAAATGTTTCTTTAAATCATTTTAATGGTGCAGTAAACCTAATGGTTTTAAATAATGTTGGACAAAAAATAGTGACGAAAAAGATCAATGTTGTTAATATGATATCTGTGCCATTAGATGTTAGTGGCCAACCAACAGGCTCATATTGGTTAAAGATCGAATCTTCCAATGGCACATCCAATGTCCAGCTATTCATTCTTCAATAGCAGAAAAGATAACTGTAGAAAAAGTCTTACTTTCATTTTGTTACAGGCATTATTTTATGACTGATATGCAACAATCTGAAAAAGTAATTACCAACAGGCTTCATGGACTTGATCATCTTCGTGCACTTGCAATTATTCTTGTTTTTTTCTTTCACTATCGTTCATTCGGGCATCCAAAGTGGGTACAAAAAGCAGGGATCTTTGGCTGGACAGGAGTAGACCTGTTCTTTGTATTAAGTGGATACCTTATTGCTTCACAACTTTTTGAAACGATCGCAAAAAAGAAAAAAGTATTAATAGGAGAATTTTATTTCAAAAGATTATTAAGAACAATACCGGCATATCTTGTAGTAGTTGCAATTTATTTTTTAGTGCCTGCATTTCGTGAAACTGAAGCACTTCCTCCATTATGGAAATTTTTAACCTTTACTCAAAACTTCGGTGTTGATATAAAAAACTATAGTACTTTTTCACATGCGTGGTCTCTTTGTATTGAGGAACAATTTTATTTTCTATTACCGATTGTTGCTACAATACTTATTTACTTTAAGGCAGGAAAGAAAAGTTGTATTTTATTGATTGGTTTATTTATTCTTGGTTTTATTTTCAGGGAATATAACTGGACGAGATTTGTTCAGCCATTTGTATTTACTAACAATTATACTATGTTATGGACCAAATGGATTTATTATCCTACTTACACAAGGCTGGACGGACTTTTGACAGGAATTGCAATTGCAGGCATTTTTAAATTCTACCCCAGGGTAAAAAAATATCTTATAGGATTGGGAAATACTTTATTGATAATTGGCTTTTGTATTTTATGTATAAGTTATTTTTTGTACCTACATCAGTTCGCAATTAATCCATCAGTTTTTGCATTTCCATTAATTGCCTTAGGATATGGCGTCATGGTAATATCTGCTATAAGCCCAACAAGTATTTTATATAAACTGAATTCAAGAATTACAAAAGCTATTGCAACATTATCTTATTCCATTTACCTTACTCATAAAGGATTGATACATCTTACACAACAACAATTCGGAAAATCAGGTATTGCGGGAAATAGCCATCTCATGTTATTATTCTGTATAATTGTTTCTATAGCGGGTGCATTAATTCTTCATCTTGTTATAGAAAGACCTTTTTTACAGTTAAGAAATAATGTGTTGAAAAAGCAAGAAGCATCTTTGCATTAATAATATTCAATTTAATACATAACAAATGACTATTACAGATTGGATTGGCTTTATTGGAGTAGCTATCCTTTTGATTGTTTATTTTTTAAATCTTGCAAACAAGATTACTAAAGATGGGATTACTTATATAGGACTAAACATTGCTGGTGGCGGTATTGCAATGACGGCGTTTGTAATGCTGCATTATCTGCCATTTATTATTTTGGAAGCTGCGTGGACAGTGGTTTCAATAACAGCATTGATCAGTTATTTTAATAAATAACTTTTATAATTTAAATAAAAATGGTCATTTTTTTTTCTCGTCATTACTTATTTTCAATGACCATGGCCCATTACCAATGATCAAAAAATAAACAAGCAACAGTAGTACCAATATAGAAAGAACTAATTCAGAATAAGGTTTAATCATATCACTGCCGGAATTGATGAAAATAATTGCCCCAAGAAGTATTGGTATTTGTATAAGACAGGCTAGACGGGTAAATACACCAACTGCCAATAAAATACCTCCCACTATGTGAGCAAAAGCCACATAATGCGCAAGCATAATAATTATAAACCCACTAAATGGCGATCGGAGAGACATCAAACTGGTTATTGCACCTTCATTCCGAAGAAAATCAAATCCTTTAAAACAAAGAAAAATTCCTAAACCTATCCGGATTATATCCAGCAATTTAGGGTGATGGGCATCTCCCCAATTTTCAAATCGTTCTACGAAATTCATATTAAAGATTTAAAGTGAAGAAATAAGAACTGTTATAAATTTAATAAAAAACATTGGAAGTTTATAATAATAATTATGGAGGTTTTGAAATACATAATTTTAAATACAAAGCAATAATTACACAAACGGTAATGAGTAAGGTCACTTATTTCATATCTTGGGGAAATTAAAATAGAATTTCTTACATTTAAGTATATTTTTTTAAATTTAAAATATGAAAAAAATAATCATAATTGCAGGTACTTTTATTTTCACCTTAACCTCTTATGCTCAATGGAATTATCCTGCAACAAAAACAGTAGATAGCAGTGATACATACTTTGGTGTAACATATAAAGACCCATATCGTTGGTTGGAAAATGTAAAAGATTCGGAAACATCTAATTGGTATAAACAACAGGCAGATTATACCAAATCAATTATTGATAAGATAAATGGCAGAGATGAATTGGTAGCAGAATGGCAAAAATTAGACAAGTTGCAACCACCAGGTATCCACGAGAGAAGTTATGAAGGCAGACGAATTTTTTATAAAAAAACAATGCCCGGTGAAACAGTTGGTAAGATATATTATCGTGAAGGTTTTGCTGGTAAAGAAATATTATTATTTGATCCTACTACTTTTATCAAAGGAACAAAACTAACAGTAGAGGCTACCTTACCAAGCCATGATGGAAAAAAAATCGCTCTTGCTTATTCTAAAGGCGGTGCCGAGATTGCTACAATTATTGTGATAGATGTAGATACAAAAAAAATTCTTCCTGAATCTATTTTTCCAAGCTGGGGTGGCGCATTAAGCTGGACGTTTGATAATAAAGCATTTCTTTATAATTCTATGCGGACAGGCGATCACACAAGTGCTGAGATGGAATTGCATGAAAGGACCAAACTTCATAAATTAGGTGATGATGTAAAAAATGATATTGATTTTTTTGGAGATGAAAGTTATCCAGATCTGGGTATTACTCCTGATGAAGCAGCAGATGCAAGTTTGAATAAAGATTCGAAGAATTATATTTTTGGTTATTTGAATACAGATCGTGCAGAAATTCGTTGCTATTATGCACCGATTTCTCAATTTAATTCTGCTAAAATTCAATGGAAAGTTTTATGTAAACCAGAAGATAAATTAGTAAAAGGACTTGAAGTGATCGGTGATGATGTATATGCGATTACTTATAACGGTGCAAAAAATTATAAGCTTGTTCATACTTTACTTAAAAACCCTGATTGGAATCATGCTGAAACGATAATGGATGAAAAAAAAGACCAAACACTTGAATCTATTACGCATAGTAAGAATTACCTGTATCTTACTTATAGCAATGGTATAAATAATGATATCTTCAAATACGATTTGCATACACATAAGGTAAGTGAGATAAAGTTGCCTTTTTCAGGAACAGCAGTATTATTTTGTCTTGATACAAAAACGAATAACTCTATGATTGTCCTTACCTCATGGAATAGGCCAATTGCAGAGTATTCTTATAATACAACTACAAATGTTTTTACACCCAGTATATTTAATAAGCCAGCCAAATATCCTGCTGAATATTATAACCTTGAGGTAAAGGAAGTTGAAGTAAAGGGCCACGATGGCGCTATGATCCCGCTTTCTATTATCTATAAAAAAGGAATAAAATTAGATGGTTCGAATTGTGCGCTTATTGAAGGTTATGGTTCTTATGCTTTTAGTTATCCTCCTTTTTTTGATGTGCTTTATAATGCGTTAGCCATTAAAGGAGTTGTAATTGCCATAGCGCATGTAAGAGGCGGCGGTGAAAAAGGAGAGAGCTGGTATAAAGCCGGGTTTAAAACGACTAAGCCAAATACGTGGAAAGATTTTAATAGCTGCGCAGAATATTTAATTGAGAATGGTTACACTTCTGCTTCTAAACTAACGGGAACGGGTACAAGTGCCGGAGGTATTTTGATAAGCCGTGCTATTACAGAACGGCCTGACCTATATGGAGCTGCTATTTGTAATGTTGGGTGTGCAAATGCAATGCGTATGGAATTCAGTCCCAATGGGCCCTCCAACGTTCCTGAATTTGGTACGGTAAAAGATAGCATTGAGTGTAAAGCACTGTATGAAATGGATGGGGTGCAACATGTAGTTAGCAGAACTAAATATCCTGCTTTGATTTGTATAGCTGGTTGGAATGACCCGAGAGTAATAGCATGGGAACCGGGGAAATTTGCAGCTGCCGTACAAAACTCGTCTATATCTGGCAAGCCAGTACTGATGCAAATAAATTATGATGACGGACATTTTACAGAAGATAGAAAAGTTACGTATGAAAATTTTGCTTCTCAGTTTGCATTTGCATTATGGCAATGCGGTCATCCTGATTTTCAATTAAAAAAATAAACAAACACTTTTTTATAGTTTCTTTGCTATGTGAAACAATTCAGGCACACTCAACAACACAGGCCCAAAAAAAATACTTTGATTATTGGGCATAATGCCATTATAGAAGCATTACAATCAGGCAAACAGTTAGAACGTATTTATTTGCAGAGCACTTTACACAGAGCTTTATCAGATGAAATAAGAAAAAAAGCGGAAAAATATGCTGTTCCGGTTAATAAGGTTCCGGTTGAAAAGCTAAATGGTTTTAATGTAAATAATCATGAAGGTTGCATTGCAGTTATTTCGAAAATTCAATACCAGGATTTGCAACAGGTTATTTCATTTATTGTAGATAAAGGAGAAGCGCCGTTATTTTTAATATTAGATGGAATAACGGATATACGTAACATCGGCGGTATTGCAAGAAGTGCATTTTGCTTTGGTGTAAATGCAATTATTATTCCTGATAAAGGAGTAGGGGCTTTAAATGAAGATGCAATTCTTACTTCTGCAGGGGCTTTAGAAAAAATACCTGTGTGTCGTGTTAATAGCTTAATGAAAGCAGTAGATGAATTGCATTTGAATGGCATTAAAATTTTTGCCAGCGAGATGAAGGCAACAAAAAAAGTATTTTCAATTAATTTTACTGAGCCATGTGCTATTGTAATGGGAGGTGAGGAGCATGGTGTTTTTCCTGCTTTAATGAAAATATCCGATGATCAATTCCAAATACCTATGACTGGAGATTTTGAATCACTAAATGTATCCGTAGCTGCAGGCGTTATTTTATATGAAGCAATGAAACAGCGAAGTCTTGACTTGTAGTTCCGAAAAAATTTTCTTATTTTAGTATTAGTATTATTTGCATAATATAAAACGTAATAATGGAAAAATGAAATTTTATATTGTTTGCTTATTATTCATAGTAGCTATCACCATCGTTTCTTACTATTCTTCATCAGTTTCAGTTTTGAATACTGTAGATAAGGATTCTTTATCTTTTACATGGATAGCGCCGGATATTAATCAACTTCCATATACTCCTGAAGCTGACTTAATTCGTTATGGGAAAGAACTGATTGAAAATACTTCAAAATATCTTGGGCCTAAAGGAATTGTTATGGCCATATCCAATGGTATGAATTGCCAAAACTGCCACTTAGATGCAGGTACGCGTTTTAATGGAAATAATTTTGCGGCGGTAGCTTCTACATATCCGAGGTATAGGGATAGAAGTGGAAGAATAGAATCAATTGAATATCGTATCAATGAATGTATGCAAAGGAGTTTGAATGGAGAAAAAATTGACAGTCTTGCTAAAGAAATGCGGGCTATGGTTGCATATTTAAAATGGTTAGGTAAAGACGTTCCCAAGGGAGTAACACCGGATGGTGCCGCCATAAAGAAAATTGCCTTTATGTATCGTGCAGCCGATACCGTTAGAGGAAGAAGTGTTTATTCTTCAACATGCCAGCGTTGTCACGGTGATCATGGTCAGGGTTCGATAATGCCGGATTCAAGTGGCTATTTCTATCCACCTTTATGGGGTTCACACAGTTATAATGTGAGTGCGGGTATTTATCGTATATCTCAGTTTGCAGGCTATGTAAAAAATAATATGCCTTTTACACCTGTTCATTCTGATCCTCAGTTAACGGATGAAGAAGCATGGGATGTTGCAGCTTTTATAAATTCGCAACAACGTCCGGAAAAGTTCTTTTCGTATGATTGGAGTAACATCAGTAAGAAACCTGTTGATTATCCTTTTGGCCCTTTTGCTGATGGCTTTAATGCTATTCAACATAAATATGGGCCGTTTGATGTAATAGCAAAATCAAAACAAAAAATAAGTAAATGAAAATATGACTATATAAAAAACAAACAGCAATTATTAAATCAATAATTGCTGTTTATTTTGAATGAACACTCTTCTCATTATCCTACAAAACAATAAGTGCATTTATGCTCTTGTGCACGCCCAACAGCCCAAACACCTGAAGGAACAACCTGTACGCCAAGTAATAACCCTGATAGCCAGTCATTCATTACAGTAGTAGCATCCATTTTCATATTATTAGCTACAACTGCGCTAAATACCGTCATGGCTGCATTGCAAACACAAAACATAACGCCATCATCCTGTAATTCATTAATACCAATGGCTACTTCACCAAATCCCGGTATCTTATAATCACCTTTTTTGGGTTGCCAAAATGGATTACGGATGGAAGGAGCTTTTGTTGCAGGGTCATCCACTTTAAATAATTCTCCGAATTTATATTTTTCCCAAATCCTGTCTTCGAATGCATAAGGGATTCCATTATGACGTAAAATCACAACAACACCACAATCTGAAGTAGTTGAACCCGTTTTTCCATTAGTTATTAAAAAAACTCTTGGCCAGGCAAAAGGAAAAATTTCATCAGGGTGTGTTACATCAAAAACGATCCTATGTTTACCTTTTACTTTATTAAACCATTCCTCAGGATCTGAAGGATCGGAATATTCATTTCCAATCGTAGAAATTGTTTCTGCATTTAATCGCAAGGGTAACGACATAAAACCTATAGCAGCAGCTCCGGCTGCCAGTGATCCAATAAATTTTCGGCGTGGACTTACATGATTTTCATTATTAGTATTCATGGCTTTGAAATTTAAATGAAAAATATATTGATTGATGCATTAACTAAAATACAAACAAGAACTGGCAATTGCAAGGGTTTATCATAGAAAATTCTGATTACAGATTTCTATTTTTAAGCACAATAAAAAAAGAAGATAAATAAAAGCGAAGAAATTAAATACTTTTAGTTGCAGAGCTCATACGATTATTGATACTGCGTACAACAAAAACAATAAAGGCGATTAGCACGGTCAGAGATTTTTGGTTAATAGTGATTAATGGCTTTAGGAAGAACGTCAAAAATGTCTTTTTATTTTTCAGCATTATATATAAAAATCAATTGTTAATATTTCTCCGATAACATTTCATATACAAACACTTCAATAATTTTATGTAAAATTTCTTGTTATGAATACTATAAAAAAATATTTTTTCAGGCTGTGTTTAATAGCATGCCTGATATTGATTGCTAATGTAGGTTTAAATGCTCAATCCAGAGGTGGTGGTCGTTCTGGTGGTGGGCATTCTGGTGGTGGTGGTGGATCTTTCAGATCTGCAACATATAGAAGTTCTTCATCAGTATTTAGCAGCAGACCTGCTTCGTTCAGTAATCGTCCGGCTTCATATAATAGCCGCCCAGCTGGATATAGTAGTCGTCCAGCTATTGCACGTGGAGGAGGTTATGCAGCTCGTCCTTCCTATGCAAGAGTTGGTTATGCCGGCCGTCCCTATATACATGGAGGTTATGGATATTATGGCGGACGCTATGGATATAATGGTTACTGGGGTTATGGCTGGCGGGGTTACTATCCTTTTTTCCCTTACTTTGGTTTTCATTTAGGAATATTACCTTTCGGCTATTTTAGTTTCTATTATGATGGATATCCTTATTATTATTATGATGGGATCTATTATCAACCCTATGCCAATAATCAGTACCAGGTTGTTGAACCACCCTTGGGAGCAACTGTGTCGCAATTGCCTTCAGAAGCTGTGCCAACTGTTTTTGATGGGCAAATTTATTATTTATTTCATGGCACTTATTATAAACAGAATATAGCATCTGATAATCAGTTATCATATACTGTTGTAGGAGTAAATGGTGTTTTAGATACCGGAGGAAACACTGGTCAATCTGCGCAACAAGACAATGTTCCTTCTGTTCCTCAAAATAAAGCTGGAGATAAATTGAGTGCATTACCCGAAGGAAGCAAAGCCGTTGTTATTAATCAACAAAAATTATTTGTAGATACGTCCGGCACTTATTATCAGGAAATTGTTGAAGGCAATCAGGTGCGTTATCAGGTAGTTGGTCAATCATCTGGTTCCCAATAATTTTTTTGTAGAGTCTTTATACAAATAAAAAAGAACAGGTAAATTCCTGTTCTTTTTTATTTTTGAGAAACCTAGAGTAGTATAAAAAAAAAGAAAGCAGAGATTTTAAAACAATTGCCGAAACCCTTGTTCTTACTAACCCTTGCTCTCTTTTTTTGTTGCTTTTGCCCTTTTACTGGCTTTGCAACATTTAACCATTGTTTTCCCTTTTACGGTAGTTTCAATGATTATGAGCCTCTTCATTGTTGTTGTGTTTGATAAGGCCCATTTTTAGAAATAACCTTACTTTTCAGCTTAAGTCATTTCAACGATTCAATTTAATCCTTTCGGACTTGCTGACCCGTTTCGAACGCATTTTCTCTTTCCAGATTCTATTTGTTCTTTCTCAGTTTTTTGCATTTTTACGTGCTCAACTATGATAAAGTAAATTTAATACAAAGATGTACCTGATTGCAAGTTCTTATAGTACTTGATTTACACCTTTTATTAACCACGTTTTGCACATTACTTAAAGTATCTTTACTACTGACAAGTGGCTGCTATATTTTATGATATTCATATTAATAAATGCTTGAATGGAGATTGATAACTCATACAAAAAACCGGGAATTGTAATAGCGGTAGTCACTATACTGATTTTGAGGTTATTGTTCATAGGCTTAATGGGGCCTATGCCACAGGACGCCTATTATTTTTTTTACAGTGAGCATCCGGCGTTTTCTTATTTTGATCATCCGCCCGTAATAGCTTATATCTTAAAATTATCCACTTTTATTTTGGGTAGAAATGTTTTTGCAATTAAATTGGTAGACTCAGCTGTTATTTTTTTTATGTTGTTTGCTTTTTATCATCTTGCCAAAGCTTTTCTTAGCGGCCATAAAACACAAAATGCATTTCTACTTTTATTTTCAACCTTTATGGTAAGTGTACTGTCGCTGGTTTCTACTCCGGATACTCCATTAATACTATTCTGGACACTTTCTTTACTGAGTTTATATCAGGCCATTTTTTTACAAAAAAATGTTTATTGGATATGGTCAGGAATATTGATGGGGTTTGCATTTGACAGTAAATACACTGCGATATTTTTACCATTGGGATTACTATTGTTTTTATTATTATCTGCCCAATATGGTAAAAAAATTTTTTCTCCATGGTTATGGTTGTCGATGTTGCTTTTTATTATTACCATTATGCCGGTGATCATCTGGAACGTTGAAAATAGTTTTGCATCCTTTAAATTTCAATCATCTAACAGAATAGAATCTGCCGGCACCGATCATTTTGATATCAACAATTTCTTTGGCGTTATTGGTCATCAGTCGGGCATATTAATGCCTGTATTATTTCTATCTTTTTTCATGTTTCTTTTTAAAGCTATAAAAAAATATCGCTTCAATCCATTTAATGTAGATGCCAGGAAGTTGTTCCTGTTATGTTTTTTTATTCCGGTTTTTGCAGGTTTTTTAATCATATCATTTTTTTACTGGGTAAAGCTAAACTGGATGATGCCAGCTTATATTACTGGTATTATTTGGGTAAGTATGTATTTCAACAATAAGTGGATACGTATTCAACTGGTGCTATCTGCAACACTTCATTTATTAGCCGCAGCAGAGGTTTTATTTTATCTTGTTCCGATACGTTCAGATGATACCTGGTATGGATGGAAAGAACTATCACAGCAGGTAAAATCTTTGGAGCTTACTCACCCCCGTTCATTTATATTTTCTGCCGATGATTATAAAACAACAGCTATGCTCGATTTTTATTTAAATGAAACAATATACGGCCGTAACGTAATTGGGGAACAGGCATTGCAGTTTGATTTTGTCGGAACTGATCTGAAACAACTGAACGGAAAAGATGCTTTATTTATTGATTCGAATCCCGGTTTTGATAATGAATATAAAGAGAATAAAAAACCATCTTCTCTTTTACCATACTTTGACTCTGTAACAGAAATAGAACCAATACTCATTAAAAAAGGAAACAATACTGTACGTAAGTTCCTGGTATATGAATGTAAGCGCTATCACTCACATTAACAGGGTAATCTTATTGGAACGATTTGTAAAATTTTTATATGAACAGGTGTGCCGGTAAGAATTTAGTTCTATTATATTCGCAAGTTTACTCTTTGTTTTAAAATACTGTTAATTATTTTCCTTCTGTAAAAAAAGAAGGAGAGCCTTTAAGCTTAACTGTTTGTAAAGCAGGAATAGTTGCATTTGTTGTACTGTAATCCCATTCCTTACGGTTACCAGTAAACGCAAATGGGAAGGTATAACTTGCTTCGGCTTTTTCACTCAAATCAGTTGAGGTAACTGCCCAGAGTACATAAGTATATTTACCAGAAGAGTCTTTAAAGGCAGCCCCTCTTATAGTAGGTGATAAATTTAATTGCGCTGTTCTATTTGCATCATATCGTTTACCGAATAATATATTAGATACTGTCTTAACCGCTTTAAATTGAGAATTCTTTGGTGCATTGGTTACCGTTGTAGAAGGAGCACTGATATCACCATATACTCCCATCTTATTATAAATATTATTGTTGGAAGGAGCATTTTCGCCTAATCCAAATTTATATACCTGTTCAATGCCATTTACCTGGCTCAATATATGCAATTTGATAATAAAATTATTGGCAGCTTCTTCATTACCCCAATCACTTCCTATTTGCTGGCGGGCTAAATCTACTTCTGTAGATATCCACTGTTTTAGCGGATATGCTGTACCGTTATATCCATAATCTTCCAGTACTTTGGCAAAATCATTCTTAAATTTCAGGAAAACATCTGCTGCTGCATCGGAATGACGGTGAAACTTAACAGAACCACCATTAGAATTATCCCAGTAATTCAAAGTATAAAAAGGATAATTGTGAAAACACAATATATCGAAATAAGCACCTGCTTTAAGTGGATACTCATTAGTAACGCTACCATCATTTGGATTATCAGTATTACGCAACATCGCATCCAAAAAAGAAGGATAACCAATACCACCTGTGCAAATGAATGAATGTGGTTGGAGTGTTTTAATAACGTCCCAAGCTACCCGAAGACAATGTATGTAATAAAATATAGGTGCCTTCAGGTTTTCCAGTTCATTAGGTGCAGGATTCACGTTCCACCAACTCCATGATACATCGGGTGATTGCCAACCTGCTGCGCTATATGTAAAATCAGGTTCGTTGGTTATTTCCCAGAATTTTACATATTTGCCATAAGCTTTAACGGTTTTATATAAATACCAGGCATAGGTATTAGTAGTATTTATTTTTGTTTTGGCACTGTCAAGCCATACAGGTTCATATAATCCTTTAAACGTTTTAGCTCTCTCACTACAACCTAAAAAAATTATTGTATCCCTATTATCCGGAGCCTGTGTTCCATAATTCTTGGGGTCATTTGGTTCTCCTACAAAAGCGGTAATATCTTTCATGCCCAACGAATCAGTATAATAAATAAATTCACTCTGCCTGATATTTACATTGCCATAACCACTGATCAACCTGTCGGGTAGGGAAGCCCTGATGGTTCTGCTGCCGGCATTATATGCCAGTTCTGCAACATTTTTATCAGTTAACTGAAAACCATAAAAACCCATGTTGCTTCCATAGGCATACAATCCATTGTAAGGAACTACAGATGTAAATGCGTTTGCTGTTCCCGAATCAATAGCTGTACGGGTATAAACCATGCCTGAAGCTGATCTATTCTGCCCGGACCCATTGCAGCCGATCAGGCAAAACTGTAGAGTTATCAGCAGCCATATTAACGAAAAAGGCATTAGTAATCTTTGTATAAATACTTTATTAAAATATTGATTTAAAATATTCTTCATGGAATAATATTCATGTAATTGATAGTTAAAAATAAATCAATTTATCATATGTTTAATCTTCTTAAACTTATATAATGAGATAATCTCTTTAAGTGGAATTGGCTGTAGAGTAAGATACAAAGACGTACTGGTGAAAAAAAATATTATTATATGGAGAGAAAGCAAAACTTAGATGAGCCAAAAAAAAAGTCATGCGGTAAGCGATGACTTTAGTTTTCATTTTTTAACAGGGTATAGTTAAAAACCCAACTTTTGATTGGAATATTAAAACGAATAAATGTTTCAGTTATTATGTAGTGTAATAAAAAAACCCGGGGTGTTTCACTGCCCGGGCTTAAATTATTGAAGAAAACTTACTTAACTGGTATAATAACGTATATCAATATCAGTTAGTATATAAAAACTCGATGATTTTTAATTTTAACTTATTATTAAAATAAAGTATGAATTACTTTACTAATTTCTTTTGTTGGCAAACTTCTTTTTTAAAACTTCCTGTACAGGACTTTTCTCTAATTTACTTTCAATCCAGGAGATAATATCGAGGTACATAAATGCCCTTGTTTCAAAGCGGTTGTTTTGGTGTTGTTTTAGTTTTATTAGTAATTTTTGTAATTCAGGTTTAATACCGGTAACGGACAAGTGAAAAGAATTTCGGATGAATTTAAATATTTCTTCCTCTACTACACTTAAATTTTGCATCTTGGCCATAAAACGGAATACGGATTTAATAAGATGATCCAGTATCTCATAATTACCTAATTCATAATGTGCAATTAAATGCAATAACCTTGAATAACATTGTAGATCGGTTCGCAAATCAACTCTCCAGTTGATAATTTTATTTAAATAATCAATGGTATGTTCATAATCACCACTCCCAAAATACATACAAGCGATCTTGTAATAGAATACCAAAATACGGTGTCTGTCAAGATAAAGCCAGTACTCATTTAATTTTTCTTCAATTTCCGGAACAAGCTGTAACCCTTTAGTGAAGCTGCCTTCAAGGAAATGTTTATTCAGCAACGATATATTGTAATAAACAAAACATTGGATTTTGTTATTGATATTTTGTTCAACTATTGTACTATCGCAGAACAATTTGAAATGATGTAATGTTTCTTTTAGTTTTTCATAATTGCCTAAATCAAAATGAGAACCCATCAGGTTATGCATACCTTTTATATAATGACCTGTTTCAATTTCAATCATATAAGGCTCTTCTTCAAAAAGGTTTACCCACTTTTGCGTGTAGCGATAATATTGTAAAAAATCCTGTCGGATAAATGCAGCCCAGCAAAAACATTGATACAAATACAACTTTTCATAAAATGTTTTGCAGGTAGTTGCTTTATCTCCCAGCGCTTCTTTAAAATATTGCTGCACTTCTGCATCTTCTTTTTCATTTCGTGCATGACCATTTTTAATATACCAGCTATATAATTGTAATGATAAATTAGAAAGCTGAGACACCAATGTTAAACGTTCACTAACTTCAGTTGCTTCCTTGCTCAATTGCTCGGCCCGGTCCTGCATGCTTCGGGTGATGTATAATGCTTCAATGTTTTTTTCAAAGAACAAAGCTTGTTGCAAATAAGTGAATTGATTTTTTGCTTTAGCCTGCTCTTTCATTTTATCCAACACTTTCAAACTCTGCAAATACAATCCTTTGTTATATAAAATTCTTGCATGATCCATTTGTTCATGCAATACAATATCAATATTACTTTCATCATTAATAAGCCGTAAACTTGAAAGTACCTGCCGATATAAATGTGCTTTTAAATTACTTAGTTGTTGTTTTTTTATTTCAGGATTCTTCTTTAATAAAATAGCTTCATCATAGTCCTCCATTTTATCCAAAGCATCAAATAGTTGTACAATTTTCAGTTCTTCAGAAGATGAATTCCGGGTAACATAAAGCTTAAAATTCCGTTTTTCGCTCTTTTCCAGCGACCTTATGAGTTGAAATACGGCATCTGTACTGCGGTTGGGCATCGTAATTTATCTTCTTTAAAATCCTTTGTGGTAAAGCATTTAGACGAAAAAAAGGTTATTTATATAACGTAAAATCATACACATTTTGTTTTTTATCCCACGCTATAAAAAGTAAATTCGTAGGACAGTTTTTTGTAAAACAGAAAATGCAGGCTATCAAAAGTAAAAATAAATAACCTGTTTTGATTAAATCTTAAATTTCCATGGCAGAAAAAAAGATAGACATTTTCGATACCACCCTCCGCGACGGCGAACAGGTTCCTGGTTGTAAATTAAATGCAAAAGAAAAGGTTGAGATTGCTTTAGAATTGGAAAAATTAGGTGTTGATATTATAGAAGCTGGATTTCCCATCTCAAGTCCAGGCGATTTTGCTTCGGTGGAAGCTATTTCCAAAGTAATAAAAAATGCAACTGTTTGCGGGTTGACACGCTCAGTACAGAAAGATATTGAAGTAGCTGCCGATGCATTGAAACATGCCGTTCGCCCACGTATACATACAGGAATTGGTTCTTCAGATATTCACATCCGGCATAAATTTAACACTACCCGGGAAGAGATTTTAAAGCGTGCAGCCAAAGCAACAAAATTTGCACGCAATCTTGTAGGCGATGTAGAATTTTTTGCAGAAGATGCAGGTCGTGCAGACGTAGAGTTTTTAGCTCGTCTAATCGAAACCGTTATCACTGCAGGTGCAACAGTGGTGAATATTCCTGATACAACAGGTTATTGTTTGCCACATCAATATGGAGAAAAGATTGCTTACTTAGTTAATAATGTTCCCAATATTGATAAAGCAATTATTTCATGCCATTGTCATGATGATTTTGGAATGGCAACTGCCAACTCAATCGCAGGTATCATTAATGGTGCAAGACAAATAGAATGTACTATTAATGGTCTTGGCGAAAGAGCCGGCAATACTTCATTAGAAGAAGTTGTGATGGTTATTAAAAAACATCATGGATTAGGTTTTTATACCAATATTAAAACGGAACAATTGAATCCATTGAGCCGCTTGGTCAGCGATACTATGCGTATGCCGGTTCAGTCGAATAAAGCAATTGTAGGCAGCAATGCTTTTGCGCATTCATCCGGGATTCACCAGGATGGATTTTTGAAAGAAGCCACCACTTATGAAATCATGACTCCCGAAGAAGTGGGAGCCGAATCTTCTAAGATTGTACTAACGGCAAGGAGTGGACGTAGTGCACTTGCTTATCGTTTTCTAAAACTGGGCCACCAGTTTACCCGTAATGACATAGACACATTATATGAGCAATTTTTGGCAATAGCTGATAAGAAAAAAGAAGTGGAAGATGCAGATCTGAATGTATTAGCGCAAAATTATGTGGTTATTGCTGTCTGAACTATGAGTAAAAAATATTTTGGTACCAACTTTAGTTTTTCATAGCATCATCGTTGCGTCGCATTCCGTTCATCAGTTGTGCTGCTATTTGGCTTTTATTAAATAAAAAGTACAGTTCGAAAATAATATATGAAGAAAAATATTGCAGTAATATTAGGAGATGGCATTGGCCCGGAAGTGACACAGCAATCAATTAAGATATTGGATGCGGTGGCTGAAAAATTCGGACATAATTTTAATTATACCTATGCTTTAATGGGTGCCGATGCAATTGATAAAACCGGTAATCCATTGCCAGATGAAACAATTGAGATTTGCCTGAACAGTGATGCAATATTATTTGGAGCAATTGGTGATCCGAAATATGATAATGACCCAACAGCTAAAGTAAAGCCTGAACAAGGTTTGCTTAGGCTTAGAAAAACATTACAACTATTTGCAAATATTCGTCCGGTTACTACTTATAAATCATTACATCATTTATCGCCGCTAAAAAATAAGCAACTGGAAGACGTTGATATGGTTATTTATCGTGAACTGACTGGCGGAATTTATTTTGGCAAAAAAGAAACAAACGAAGATAAAACATGGGCTTCAGACGAATATACTTATAGTAAAGATGAAATAGAACGAGTTTCACATCTTGCATTTCAGCATGCACAAAAAAGAAGAAAGAAACTAACGTTGGTGGATAAGGCCAATGTATTGGAAACATCCCGGTTATGGAGAAAAGTTGTAAAAGATATGGCTGTTAATTATCCTGATGTTAAAGTAGATTTTTTATTTGTAGATAACGCTGCGATGCAGATCATTATCAATCCAAAACAGTTTGATGTGATATTGACGGAGAATATGTTTGGCGATATCATAAGTGATGAAGCAAGTGTATTAAGTGGTTCATTAGGTTTGTTGCCATCTGCTTCAATCGGTAATGGCAGTGCATTGTTTGAACCTATTCATGATTCTTATCCTCAAGCGGCTGGAAAAGATATTGCCAATCCGCTGGGTTCAATTTTATCAGCAGCAATGATGCTTGAATATTTTAATTTAAAAGAAGAAGCTGAATTAGTTCGTGACGCAGTTGAATGGACGATAAGTAATTTATTTGTAACAAAAGATATTGATTCAATCAATTTTTATTTCACCAGTACTGTTGGTGATTTAATAAGTGATTTTGTAAGTGGAAGAATTTCGGGTGATATAAATAAAGAGAATGTAACATTGAGGAAATCAACTATAATATAAGAAAAGTTGAATAGTGTACAAGAAGTACAAGTGAGTGACACAACGATGACGAGTAAACGCACAATGCTGATAACAAAAAATAAAATATAAGAATCAAATAATGAGCACAGAATTAAATAAGCATAGTAAAACATTAACGCAGGATGTAACACAACCTGGAGCGCAGGCAATGTATTATGCAATTGGTTTTAAAGAAGAAGATTTTAGAAAAGCGCAAGTGGGAATTGCAAGTATGGGTTGGGATGGCAACCCTTGCAATATGCATTTGAATGATTTGGCAACGGATGTTAGAAAAAGTGTGAATGCCGTAGATGGCTTGCTGGGCTTACGTTTCTATACTATTGGTGTGAGTGATGGGATTAGTATGGGAACAGATGGTATGCGTTACAGTTTGGTTAGTCGTGATGTGATTGCAGATAGCATTGAAGCCAATGCAGGTGCTCAATATTATGATGCATTGGTTGGAATTCCTGGTTGTGATAAAAATATGCCGGGAACAATTATGGCGATGGGAAGATTGAATCGTCCTTCAATAATGTTGTATGGTGGTACGATTGCTCCTGGTCATTATAAAGGTGAAGATTTAAATATTGTTTCCGCATTTGAAGCGTTGGGACAAAAGATTGCTGGTAATTTAAGTGAAGAAGATTTTAAAGGAATTGTGCAACATGCTTGTCCGGGTGCTGGCGCTTGCGGAGGTATGTACACGGCAAATACAATGGCTTCGGCAATTGAAGCGTTGGGAATGAGTTTGCCAAATTCATCAAGTAATCCTGCGTTGAGTGATGAGAAACAAAAGGAATGTGCAGCGATAGGGGAAGCAATAAAAATTTTATTGGAAAAAGATATTAAGCCTCGAGATATTATGACACGTAAGGCTTTTGAAAATGCAATGGTTGTTATTATGGTATTGGGCGGGAGCACTAATGCTGTATTACATTTAATAGCAATGGCAAAAAGTGTTGGTATAGCTTTAACACAAGATGATTTTCAAAGAGTGAGCGACAGAATTCCGATGCTGGCTGATTTTAAACCATCAGGAAAATATTTGATGGAAGATCTGCATCAGTTTGGAGGAGTTCCTGCAGTAATGAAATATTTATTGAAGAAAGGTTTACTGCATGGCGATTGCATAACGGTTACGGGTAAGTCAGTTGCTGAAAATTTAAAAGATGCTCCTGATTTGGATTTCAAAAAACAAAAAATAATCATGCCATTGGAACAACCATTAAAAGTTACAGGGCATTTACAAATATTATATGGAAATCTCGCCGAAGGCGGAAGTGTTGCAAAGATTAGCGGTAAAGAAGGAGAACGTTTTGAAGGAACTGCAAGAGTGTTTAATGGTGAGAAAGATTTGATTGCAGGAATATCGAGTGGTAAAGTTCATGCAGGCGATGTGGTAGTAATTCGTCACATCGGTCCACGTGGCGCACCGGGCATGCCGGAAATGTTGAAACCTACAGGAGCCATTATCGGTGCAGGTTTGGGTAAAAGTGTTGCATTAATTACTGATGGAAGATTCAGCGGTGGTACACATGGTTTTGTTGTTGGGCATATTACGCCGGAAGCATTTGATGGTGGGTTGATTGCTTTTGTAGAAGATAATGATATCATTGAAATAGATGCAGTGAATAATAGGATGACATTAAAAATAAGTGATGCAATAATTGCTGAAAGAAAAAAGAACTGGAAGCAACCAGCATTGAAAGCAACTAACGGCGTATTATATAAATATGCAAAATTGGTGAAGACGGCGGCAGAAGGTTGTGTGACAGATGAATAAATTTTAAAACGTATCCATGCAAATAATCAGAAGTATACAAAACCGGATATATGAATTAAGAGGAGAAAGAGTAATGCTTGATTTTGATTTGGCAGCGTTGTATGAAGTAGAAACAAGAATTTTAAATCAGGCAGTAAAGCGGAATATAAAACGATTTCCTGAAGATTTTATGTTTAAGCTTACAAGATCAGAATGGGAGGCTTTAAGATCACAATTTTGCGACCTTAGAAAACACAAATCCTCTAAGATCACAAATTGTGATCTTAGAGACCGGAAAAGGACGACATAGTAAATACCTTCCATATGCTTTCACTGAACAAGGTGTCGCCATGCTGAGCGGTATTTTAAACAGCGATAAAGCCATCAATACGAATATTGCTATTATGAGGGCTTTTGTAGAAGTAAGAAAAATATTATTAAAGCAAAGTGATTTAAAAGAACAATTAAAAGAAATAAAAGAAGGGTTAAGTGAACACGATGTACAATTAAACCAAATTTATGAGGCGATGGAAAACTTGTTAGATGAAACGGCAGCTCAACGCAAATGGAATGATAGAGAAAGAATTAGATTTAAAAAATAACAATCAAAAATGACAAAATCATATTTCATAGAATTAGCGGACTATAATATCTGGGCAAATGATATTGTTTGTTCATGGCTGGAAAAGATCAGCAATGAACAATGGAATGAAAAAATAATAAGTAGTTTCAATAGCATACAGGAAACAGTGTTACATATTATTTCTGCTGAAACAGCATGGCTTGAGCGTTTGCAGAAAAAAGAGAAAATAGCGTGGCTGCAAATGGAATTTAAAGGTTCAAAAGAAGAACACATTGCTTTATGGAAAAAGGCATCAAAGCAATTAAAAGATTTTATTGTTTCATTTGATGAAAGTAAGATGAATGATATGTTGACATTTAAACGTTTTAATGGTGAAGAGAATACAATGAAATATTATGAGGTATTTGCACATACGTTCAATCATTCAACATATCATCGTGGTCAGGTCGTCACCATGTTGCGACAAGCTGGATTTACAAATGTTCAGTCAACTGATTTGTTAAGATTTTATCGTATTAAACAACAAACAAAAAATTGAGTTATGGAAACTCTCGAAATAACAGAACAAAAAGAAGCAACTAAAACGATTCAAAATATCAGCGGCTCACAAGCTGTATTGGAAGCATTGGTTGCAGAAGAAGTGGATACCATTTTTGGTTATCCCGGCGGCGCCATCATGCCAATCTATGATGCGCTGTATGATTATCATGATAAATTGAAACATATTTTAGTTCGTCACGAACAAGGTGGAATACACGCTGGGCAAGGCTATGCACGTTCATCTGGAAAAGTAGGGGTAGTGTTTGCAACAAGTGGTCCTGGTGCAACTAATTTGGTTACGGGTTTGGCAGATGCAATGATTGACAGCACGCCGTTGGTTTGTATCACAGGGCAAGTATTTGCGCATTTATTAGGAACGGATGCTTTCCAGGAAGTAGATGTAATTAATATTACTACACCAATTACTAAATGGAATTATCAAATAACGGATGCAACAGAAATCCCTTCTGTATTGGCAAAAGCATTTTACATAGCTGGAACAGGAAGGCCTGGTCCGGTTTTAATTGATATAACTAAAAACGCACAGATACAAAAATTCGATTACGAAGGATACCTAAAGTGTACGCATATACGAAGTTATCGTCCTAAGCCAATTGTTCGTAAAGAATATGTTGAAAAAGCGGCAGCCCTTATCAACGAAGCAAAAAAACCATTCGTGATTTTCGGGCAGGGAGTTATTCTTGGCAAAGCTGAAAAAGAATTCAAAGTATTTATTGAAAAAGGCGGCTTACCTGCTGCCAGCACGGTTCTTGGGTTAAGCGCTTTAGCTACAGATCATCCTTTGAATGTAGGGATGCTTGGTATGCATGGGAATTATGGGCCAAATGTTTTGACAAACGAATGTGATGTATTGATTGCAGTAGGAATGCGTTTTGACGATCGTGTTACAGGAAGATTGGATAAATATGCAAAGCAGGCACAGGTTGTTCATTTGGATATTGATCCTGCTGAAATTGATAAGAATGTAAAAACTACTGTGCCTGTTTGGGGCGATTGTAAAGAAACATTACCGTTGTTAACTCAATTGATTGAAGAAAAGAAACATACAGACTGGTTAAATAAGTTTAAAAAATACAAACAGGAAGAAATAGATGTAGTGATAAAAGATGAATTAAATCCTGTTGGTGATGTATTAACAATGGGTGAGGTAATAAAATATTTGAATGAATTGACAAATGGTAATGCAATCATTGTAACAGATGTTGGCCAGCACCAAATGGTGGCTTGTCGTTATGCAAAATTTAATGAACCAAAAAGTAATATCACATCAGGTGGTGCAGGAACAATGGGCTTTGCATTACCTGCTGCAATAGGCGCTAAATATGGTGCTCCCGAGCGTACAGTCGTTGCCGTTATTGGAGATGGTGGTATACAAATGACCATCCAGGAATTAGGAACTATCATGCAAACAGGAATTGATGTAAAAATATTGATCCTGAATAATGAGTTTCTTGGAATGGTACGCCAATGGCAGCAATTATTTCACGACAAACGTTATTCGTTTGTTGATATTGCCAGCCCTGATTATGTCATGGTAGCAAAAGGTTATAGCATCGAAGGACAAAAAATTTCTAAAAGAGAAGGTCTGAAAAAAGCATTAAAAACAATGCTTGATCATAAAGGCTCTTATTTATTAGAGGTAATGGTTGGTAAGGAAAATAATGTTTTCCCGATGGTGCCGCAAGGTTGCAGTGTTGCTGAAATTCGACTAAAGTAAAATGGTTGAGATGTTATTTTTTGGAACAAGCATTTGAATTATTATTAAGCATCGTTGTGTCACTCACTTGTACAGTATAACGGACATCAACAAACGAAAAGAATCAAATAGAATGAGTTTGACAGATTTTTTTAAAATTAAATTATGAAACAGGAATTCACCGTTACAGTTTATACAGAAAACCAGGTGGGATTATTGAATCGCATAGCGATCATATTTTCCCGTCGTAAAATAAATATCGAAAGTTTAAATACTTCTCCTTCTGAAATTGAAGGAATACATCGTTTTACAATTGTTATCAATGAATTTGAAGAAGTGGTAAGAAAGTTATGCCGGCAGATTGAAAAACAAGTGGAAGTATTGAAAGCTTATTATAATACTAATGATGAAATCGTGTGGCAGGAGTTAGCATTATACAAAGTGCCAACAGATATAATTACTGAACATGTAAAAGTAGAAAGATTACTGAGTCAGCATGGCGCAAAAGCAGTAGTGATAAGAAAAGATTATACTGTTTTTGAAGTTAGCGGGCATCGTGAAGAAACGGATAACTTAATAAAAGTATTGGAACCTTATGGCTTGATTGAATTTGTTCGCAGTGCAAGAGTGGCTATCATTAAAAAGAGTCATGGCTTTCATGAAAAGATTAAAGAATTTGAACAGAAAGACCCGGGAAGTGGATTAATAGAAAATGAATATTTGAATAAACAGGATGAAGTTTTTACAATGTAGAATTTTGCTGAATAGCGGTATGCCGTACAAGTGAGATTATTATTTTCTTTTGCTAAAAGATAATAATAACAGAACAAGTTCACAACGATGACGGGTAGACGCACAAAAGTTGGGAACATAAAAATTTTAATATAAAACTTAAAACAAATAAATAAAAATGGCTAATTACTTTAACACACTGCCGCTAAGAGAAAAATTAAGTCAATTGGGCGTGTGTGAATTTATGGACAGCAGTGAATTTGCTGATGGTGTAAATGCATTGAAAGGTAAAAAAATTGTGATCGTTGGTTGTGGTGCACAGGGATTGAACCAGGGATTGAATTTAAGAGATTCCGGTTTGGATGTTTCTTATGCGTTGCGCAAAGATGCGATTGAAAGTAAAAGACAATCTTGGAAGAATGCGACGGAAAATAATTTTAAAGTTGGTACGTATGAAGAATTGATTCCCACTGCCGATGTTGTAAGTAATCTTACGCCGGATAAGCAGCACACATCAGTTGTTTCGGCTATTATGCCATTGATAAAAAAAGGCGCTGCGCTTTCTTATTCGCATGGTTTTAATATTGTGGAAGAAGGAATGCAGATACGAAAAGATATTACAGTAATTATGATTGCACCTAAATGCCCGGGCTCTGAAGTTCGTGCAGAATACTTAAGAGGTTTTGGTGTTCCAACATTAATTGCAGTGCATCCTGAAAATGATCCGGAGGGAAAAGGGTTGATGTTGGCAAAAGCATATTGTGCAGGAACAGGTGGTCATAAAGCTGGTGTTTTAAGATCATCTTTTGTGGCAGAAGTAAAATCGGATCTGATGGGTGAACAAACTATTTTATGTGGTTTGTTGCAAACAGGTTCTATTCTTTCATTTAATAAAATGATTGAAAAAGGGATTGATAAAGCGTATGCTGCTAAATTAATTCAATATGGTTGGGAAGTTGTTACAGAAGCATTAAAACAGGGTGGTATCACTGCAATGATGGATAGACTTTCTAATCCTGCTAAAATAAAAGCATTTGAATTATCGCAGGAATTGAAAGCGATTATGCGTCCATTGTTTCGTAAACATCAGGATGATATTATGAGTGGAGATTTTTCTTCAACTATGATGGCAGATTGGGCGAATGATGATAAAAATTTATTAAAATGGAGAGCAGAAATTGGCGAAACAGCTTTTGAAAAAACAACTCCAACAACAGGTAAAATTGCAGAACAGGAATATTTTGACAATGGATTATTATTGGTAGCATTTGTTCGTTCGGGTGTTGAGCTGGCATTTGAAACAATGGTAGAATCTGGCATTAAAGCGGAATCTGCTTATTATGAATCATTGCACGAAACGCCGCTTATTGCAAATACTATTGCACGTAAAAAATTATTTGAAATGAATCGTGTGATTTCTGATACTGCTGAATATGGTTGTTATTTATTTGATCATGCATGTAAACCATTGCTGGCTGAATTTATGAAAGTGGTTGATAAGGATATTATCGGTACTAATTATAATGCAGGTAAAGATGGCGGAGTAGATAACAAAGAATTGATCCTGGTAAATAAAGTTATTCGTGAACATCCGATTGAATCAGTTGGCGCACTATTGAGGCAGGCAATGACTGATATGAAATCTATCAGCACGAAAGCGTAAACTCTTTTGGACAAGAAAATTGTATTTGTTATTCCCGTAAATTTGTAAAACAGAACACCTTCATTATATTTATGTCAAATGAAGTAAAAACGATGCTGTTGCCGCTTTTAATTTTAATAAAAAGAAAGAGGTCAATTTATTATGGGAAACACTAAAGGATTATACTCACCCGAGTTTGAGCATGATTCATGCGGCATTGGTTTCGTTGCTAATATCAAAGGCAATAAATCACATCAGAATATTTCCGATGCGCTGACCATTCTCGAAAACATGGAGCATCGCGGTGCTTGTGGTTGCGAAGCAAATACCGGTGATGGTGCTGGTATCCTCATACAAATTCCACATGAATTTTTCTTTGATGAATGTGTAAAGATGGGCATTCATTTGCCTGCTTTTGGTAAATACGGAGTAGGGGTTATGTTTTTTCCTAAAGAAATAAAATTAAGAGAAGAGTGCAGAGCGATATTTAACAGAGCTGCTGAAAAATTAGGCCTTGAAATTCTTACTTATCGGAGTGTTCCGGTAAATCGAAACGGTATTGGCGCAACAGCATTATCTGTTGAACCGGTAATAGAACAGGTGTTCATAGCATCTCCCGATCATATTATTAATACAGATGATTTCGAAAGAAAATTATTTGTATTACGCAATTATGCAACACATACTATTGGTGAAACTGTAAAGAAAGATGCTATTGGTTTTTATATAGCATCATTGTCTTGTAAAACTGTTGTATATAAAGGACAATTAACAAGTTTGCAGGTAAGACCTTACTTTCCCGATTTAAATAACAAAAGAGTTGTATCTGCTTTTGGTTTGATACATTCGCGTTTTGCTACAAATACATTTCCATCATGGAAACTGGCGCAGCCTTTTCGTTTCATTGCCCATAATGGAGAGATCAATACATTGCAGGGAAATTTGAATTGGCTAAAAGCCAGCGAGCACAATTTTGATACGCCATATTTCACAAAAGAAGAAATGGAAATGATATTACCGGTTGTTTCAGGTATTCAATCCGATTCTGCTTGTTTAGATAATATGATTGAGTTGCTTACACTTAGTGGTCGTACTATTCCACATGTAATGATGATGCTGATACCTGAAGCATGGGATGGTAATGATCGAATGGATCCTGTCAAAAAAGCATTTTATGAATATCATGCTTCGATAATGGAACCTTGGGATGGTCCTGCTTCTATATCATTTACTGATGGAAAAATCATTGGTGCAACATTAGATAGAAATGGATTAAGGCCATCAAGATATTGTGTAACTAAAGACGATAGAGTTATTATGGCATCTGAAACAGGTGCTTTGCCAATTGATCCTTCATTGATAGTAGAAAATGGAAGATTACAACCCGGAAAAATGTTTGTAGTTGATATGGAACAGGGACGAATTATTAGTGATGAAGAGTTAAAGAAAAAAATATGTTCACAAAAACCTTATGGTGATTGGCTGAATAAATATAAAATTAGATTAGAAGAATTACCGGAACCAAGAGTGATGTTCACTCATTTGGAACACGATCAGATTTTTAAATATCAAAAAGCATTTGGTTATTCAACAGAAGATTTAGATACAATTATTGCACCAATGGCATTGGATGGTAAAGAGCCAATTGGTTCAATGGGTACAGATGTTCCTTTAGCTGTATTGAGTGATCAGCCGCAACATTTAACTTCTTATTTTAAACAATTATTTGCACAGGTCACCAATCCGCCAATTGATCCCATTCGTGAAAAACTGGTAATGTCGTTGGCAACATTTGTTGGTAACAATGGAAATTTATTAATAGAAGATCCGTTAAGTTGTCATACTGTAGCATTGAAACATCCCGTACTTTCCAATTTTGAATTAGAGAAAATTCGCAGCATTGATACAGGAATCTTCCAGGCAAAAACATTACAATCTTATTATAGAGCAGATGGCAAGCCTGGTTCATTGCAAAAAGGTTTGGATCGGTTATGTCGTTATGCAGTAGATTCAGTGGAAGATGGTTTTGAAGTATTGATATTAACAGATAGGGCAATAGATTCTGAACATGCTCCTATTCCTTCATTATTAGCAACAGCAGCTGTTCATCATTATCTTATTCGCAAGGGACTTCGTGGAAGCGTTGGTATTGTAGTTGAAGCAGGAGATGTTTGGGAAGTACATCATTTTGCATGTTTGTTAGCTTTTGGTGCTACAGCTATCAACCCTTATTTAGCGCTTTCAAGTATACGAGATATGAAGTTGAGCGGGCACCTGGAAACAGAGCTGGATGCAGAACAATTAAAAAAGAATTACACCAAAGCTGTTAATGATGGATTGCTGAAAGTATTCTCTAAAATGGGAATATCTACATTGCAATCTTATCAAGGTGCGCAGATATTTGAAATCATAGGATTAAATCAAACTGTAGTAGATAAATATTTTACAGGAGCAATTTCACGTATTGAAGGAATGGGACTTGATGAAATTGCTAAAGAAAATTTAACTAAACATTCTTTCTCTTAC
>Ga0207018_1015_pt1 | contig 34236 bp, 27 predicted proteins | sample Alteio_BWMinCont_52_FD_153476 | JGI IMG/M metagenome (GOLD analysis project Ga0207018, IMG submission 153476) | Enriched cells from forest soil in Barre Woods Harvard Forest LTER site, Petersham, Massachusetts, United States -... | ecosystem: Environmental > Terrestrial > Soil > Temperate forest >...
ATGTCTGCCTTATACCTCGTGAACAGCGGATCAGGAAATCATCAAATGTCGTATACCCCTGATTTCGTGGATATATTTGTTCTAAGAGAGGCACGAGATCCATGCTATGCAATTTTTGTTGCAATAGCAGCCAATCCTCTGGAGTCCGAAATTCTTGCGAAGTAACGTCGCATAGAAACGGACTTAGTTGATAATCTTTTGGTTCACTGGCTCTGGCAGAACTTAACAATACAATCCAACATACTAAGAAGCGGACGATCATTTATTCCTCCACTAACATGGACTGAATCTCGTTTATATCAACAAAATAAAAATACGCCTCTCTATCTTCGAGTCCCACGGAAAAAATCAACTGCGTATTGGAATGATCCAGAGTCATCCCACAACAAAACTCTATCCCTAAATGGGAGAATGTAAATGGCAACGAAAGATGTTTAACATGAAACTTATCGTCAAAATAGACAAGACGATGCAATGAAATCCGAGTAGCATCTGGCTGAAAGACCACTTCATGGATTAAAGCCAAGTATCCTCCATTCCAGGCAATCGGCGGCGCTGAACCTCGAAAACTCGAATAATCGTATTTTTGCTCATGAAGGATCGACGTCTCGCAAATCCCTGTATCGACGTCGGGCTTGAAAACGATCAGAGGATCCGACGAATAGATCACTTGGAATTCTCCATCTTTTACAAAAGGCAACCAATTTTTTTCGCAACGCATCGGATCTGGCCCTAACGATGGGGTCAGTTTCTCAACGAAGAGAGGTTCTCCCTCGCGGGAAAACCCGAGTTTACAAAGAGCCACCTGAGGCATTTGGTACGGGCTTGTATCAAGAGCCGTACAAGTAAACCACGAAGACTCTTTCCAGGAAAATAACCGGCAATCTTCAAAGCCAACTACGTGATATACCCCCTCTTCTTTGCGTCTTGGGAGGTTTTCATAGATCTCTTGCTGGGAAATCAACGAAAAATGAGGATCAAACTTCAGGAAAAAATTTCTCGTACGAATATATCCATCTAAATCCTTGGACTCATAATATTTCGCGCCAACTTGCGTATAATTGACTGTGCGACAAATCACATCGTATCCTGCATCCGTTTTGACAATGGAAGGATTCATCGGATAATAACGTTCCTCTGACCCTTCGCGAATGAATGGACGATCAATTGGCACGGGCAAACGACGAGTGCTTGAGATATTTTTTACGTAAAACAAGATGTTTTGATAAGCCTGCTGTTTAACAGGCCAAGCCAGATTGCGTCGCAATAACAGCCTATTCGCTGCGAAAAAACCTTCTTCTCGATGCGACGTATAATAAGCACAAATAGATAACTCCTCATCAATTTGCTCTTCTGCAATAAGAGGAATCGGATAAATAACATGAGAAGATATAGATGTTCGGTGGCCCTGTTTGGCAAATAAATACGCCAAATCATTAGCTCCGCGATAACGGTAATGCGTAGCGAGCCTTCGCAAAGGTTCTACACGAGTCGGGGCATGCCGATAAGCCTCTACAAACCAATATTGCGCATCAATCCAACGTTCCTTTGACTCAAAATACACGCCTAATTGGTATCTAGAAAACCAGGCTTCGTCACCACTTTCTTCCAATGCCTGCCGTTGTTCATATAAAGCAATGGCTCGATCATAATTCATAAGTCCATAATGGACTCCAGCTAGTTGGAATAAGAGATGAGGATCGTTCGGATTTTTCTTGAGTTTTTTCGTGAGACTTACGGCTTCTCTTTCCAATTTTCGGAATTTATAGGCTTGGTGTTCGCTCACATCGAGGTGAAGAGAAACAAGCTTTTCCCTTCCATTCAATGCGTCCAAATCTCCTATAAACGAAGCACGGATCAGTCGAGGGGCATAAAGATAACAAGAAAGCAAGTTAGAAGCCCCCCGAATGCAATACGCATCTTCTTGCAATTCTTGTTTTTTGAAATTCTCTCCCACCCGACAAATTGCATCCGCTTCGAGCACAAGCAAATAGGTTTCCAACAAAGGAACTCGCAGCTGAGACAAAAACTCTTTAGAAGTTGCAATCGCCAGAGAATGGCTAGACTGCCCTTCCTGAGGGTTTGCACGTACAACCGAGACTGGGATGCTAAATTCTTGGGCAAACGCCTCAATTGTTTCTACGGTATCATCCGTGCAGCCCAAATCGCATACCGATAAATAATCGATGATGGATCTAGCACTTTCCAAGCATTGCCGAATGACTACGGCATCATTTTTAACGGCCATGGCCAAGCAAATTTTGTTCAGTTCTTCTGCATAACTGGCAGACAACAAGCCCCCTAAGAGCAAAAACAAGAGTGGAATGAATTTTTTCATATAGCGATAAATTCTATGATTTTAGGCATTTGAACGTCAAGATTGTTTTAGAAAATGCTTAAGAATTCCGAATGAGTACTGGGACTGCCTGTGAATTTATACCCAACGTGATATATATATTTTTTCTGAAAAAAAATTCACTCATGTAAAGGGAGAAAAAAATGCTTCGCCTAACCATTCTAAGTCTTCTGGTGGCATCTTTCCACCTGGAAACAACGCCATTTCCTATCCAATTTTCGATTCCCGAAAGAAAAATCGTTGAGAACTCTCCTATAAAGTACAAGGACTTTGCCTTCATCATGCCAGGCGATTTTCAGACATATATTTATAATCAGGAAGCAGATTACTACGCTGATTATCAGCGATCTTATTATGCCATCACCACAAAAAAGGGTGGCTGGGACTGCATGAGACACTACGAAATTTTGGCAAACGGTTGCATCCCCTACTTTCTTAATCTCGAAGAGTGCCCCCCCAATACTTTGACGTTTTTCCCGAAAGATCTGATTCTCGAAGCAATGCATTTAGATGGCGTTTCATATTTAACAATCGACCATTCGAAATTTGATAAATGTAAATATTACGAAATATTAAATCAGCTAATCGAATATACCCGAGAACATCTTACCACAAAGAAAATCGCGGAATACGTGCTCAATAAACTCGAATACGCTGGTCAAGGGAAAATTCTCTTTTTAAGCAATGACCTGAACCCAGATTACCTTCGCTGCCTTACCTTGATTGGTTTAAAAGAACTCATCGGAGACCGAGTTGTTGACATACCTAAAATAGAGCATATTTATCAAAATTACCCTAATGATTTAGACGAATTTTTCGGCAAAGGTGACACCTACACAAAAACAGTCAAAGATCTATCCGTCGATCGAGAAAATATTGAGGAGAGAATTAAAGCTCGAGAATTCGATCTTGTGATTTATGGATCTCTCCATCGAGGGCTTCGTTACCATGACTTAGTGCAGCAGTACTACACTCCAAGCGAAATCGCTTATCTATGTGGAGAAGATGAACATGAGTGCAATCATTCATTAAACAACCTTTTTTTAAGGGAATACGGCGCAACGACTGAATGTTTAACCTACGAACAAATGGCAATAGATCCATACACAGATCATGTAAAATTGTTCCGAGAACTTTTTCAAATAGAAAAAATTCATTCCTTTTTAGAATTTGGATTAGGACAAGCAACCAAATACTTTTTAGATCAATGTGAAACAGTTTTTTCTATAGAACTTATTGTAGAAAACCGAAAGGAATTGATTGAACCTTGGTATAAAAAAAGCTTAGCACTTTTTAAAAACTACCTTAATTGGCATCCTTCAACCCATCATTTTTCTTTGGATTTTGACCAGGCGGATCAACGCGCCCAGCTCTCCCTAGATCCAGAAACATTCGATCGCACCTATCTCTTAGAAATTGATCAGCTTTGTGATCGCATTTTCCAAAATCAACATTTTGATCTTGTATTTGTCGACCCTGGAATTCTCATTCGAGGAGACCTAGTCAATGCTCTATTCGATAGAGTTGATATCATTGCTGCTCACGATACTGCTTGTACTTTGCATAAGATGTTTGGCTATTACAAGATTAAAACGCCTGATAATTACATGAAATTAAGTTCCAGATATGGTTCAGGCACAACGTTTTGGATAAAAAAAGAAAAGAAGGAGCTCATTGAGAAATTAAGGGATCGTTTACCCGACTTGGAATGATCAAAGGCTTTGAATCGGTCCCCTTTGGGTGCCATTCAACCGGAACGGGTATATACCGAAGTTAGCTCAAGAATTGGCCGCCAGGCGGCATCAAAGCTCTCGGGAGGAAGCCAATCGCCCCCCTACTCGATGAGTTGACAATTTTTTTGATGACTTTTTCTTTCCACTAAGTTATTTTTTTTTTATGAAAGCCGCTATTTGCACTATTTTTTGTGCTGTGTTCTCCTTGCAGTCACTACCAAATGTTCCCTTTGAAGTTTCGATGAGCGCTTGTTATAGTTATCGCTCTGAGATTGTTGCTGCAGATAAAGACTGGCAGTTTGTCAAGTCTCTCTATGAGAATTATCAAAATAATTTCCAATTAGCTAAAGAATATAAAATTCCTAAATTGATCCATTTGATCTGGTTGGGAAGTCCTCTTCCTGCAAAATGCAAAGAAATGGCAGATTCTTGGGAAAAGTTTCATCCTGATTGGACTATAAAAGTTTGGGACGATGAAGATGCAGCTTCTTTTGGTTTAACCAATAAAAAATCATTTGATCGGGCACAAAACTTCGGAGAAAAATCAGATATATTTCGCTATGAGATTCTATATAGACATGGTGGATTGTATGTGGACACTGACTTTGAATGTATTCGACCCTTTGATGAGCTTCATAGAAGTTGTGAATTTTTTTGTGGACTTGCACAAAATGAAATGCCGTATTTATTGATTGGACTCATCGGTTCTGTTCCGGGTCATCCAATCTTAAAAGCGACGATCGCAAATCTTCGCACGGGACCTGGAGATTTCGATTTAGAGCGAATCATGAGAGAAACGGGAGTTTACTTTTTTACAAAAATGTTTTTTGAACACGCGCCCTTGTGTCCGGAAAATACGGTGGTCCCTTTCCCAATGACCTATTTTTATCCATTTCCTGGATGGCAAAGATTTAGAAAAGATACCATAGCTATCAAAAGTGAATACGTTAGACCAGAATCCATGGCAATTCACTATTTTGCAACGAGTTGGCAAAAATGAAAAAAGCATTCTTATGTATTTGTCTTTTGCACGAAATTTATGGGACAACTACTGCTGAAGTTTTTCGCAAATATCCCAATCATTATTTCATAGAAACTGGCAGTTACTATGGAGAAGGAATTCAAAATGCCTTATCTGCAGGATTTCACGAAATATATTCCATTGAATTGTCTCCTTTTTTTCATGAACATTGCCGCGTTAGCTTTTCCTCTTTTATGAATATCCATCTTGTCCTTGGAAACTCCACCTCTGCTTTGCAACAAGTGTTATGCAAAATAGATGCCCCAACGACTTTTTGGTTGGATGCACACTATTCTTCCGGAGCTACCGCAAGAGGAGAAACTAATACTCCGCTTCTTGAAGAACTTGAGGCCATAAGAAATCATCCGATTAAAACTCATACTATTTTAATTGACGACATAAGACATTGCGGAACAGCCTGGTTTGATTTTATTACATTTGACGATATTGTTAAAAAACTTCATGAAATAAATGAGGACTATTGCATTGGCTTCGAGAATGGACATATTGAAAATGATGTCCTGGTGGCAAGGCCACGCAATCAAGAGTTGGGGAATTTCGAGAACCAGTCAAGAAACCTCAGTTTTGCACAAAAACAATAACAACAACAGATACTGCTCAAATGAAACTAAACTTATTCAAAACAGTTTTTACACTTTCTTTAACATGCGTAAATTGCTGCTTATTTTCAAACCAAACAAGCACGACAGATGTTCACTCATACACTGAATTCTGCGAACGGGCAGCAAAAGACCCATCAATTTTCACATACTTTAGGCGGAATCCAATCTACGTAGGCGTTGTTGAAAGTGTATCTGATCTTCAGGGGAAACAATGTCTAGATTTTATAACAAAGAAAACCCCTAAACTATTAAATTATTTCGACAAATTCAAAACCAGTGATGCGATTGGAAATCCAGTAACTTATTCTTATCAGGGCATAGGAAGCATTTCCCCAACCACACTACGATATATAAAAATAGCGGCTGAACTACAATTGCTCTTTGGGTCACTTGATGGATGCTCTATCATAGAAATTGGAGGAGGATATGGGGGCCAATGTAAAATTATCTCCGACCTATTTCAGTTTAAACACTACACGATTGTTGACCTATCAGGACCTATTTTACTAACAGAAAAATACTTATCCAGCCAAGGCGTTCAAAACGTGAGTTTTATTACACCCAACATGGATATACAAAACAACGAGTTCGATATTGTCATTAGTAATTATGCATTTTCTGAATGCACCTATGAAATGCAAAAACAATATGTTGAAAATATTATATCTAAATCTAAAAAAGGATACCTAACTTGCAACATTCTTGTAGATAGCCACGACGGGAACTCTGCAATTTTACAAAGAGCAGAAGGGTTCTTCGCTACCAAAGGAAAAATTCAGGAAGAATTAACCAATGCCAATATTTCCTGGAAAGAATGCCCTGAAATCCCTAACACAGCGAAAACAAACTATCTTTTGATTTGGGGAACAATGCCTTAATAACTCAAGTTGCAACTTGAGTTAATAATGAACGATTTTTGGTAGAGTTAAGATATTTCCATTACACTCATCAGGGGCAGGAGTTCCTGTCCAACCCCAAGGTTCCATGAAATCAAGTGCGCCAATTACTTTGTACCGCCCAGAGTAATCGCAAATAATATAAGAAGTATAACGATCTATGCGCAGATGATCTCGGTCTGTATCATACTCAAAAAATTTCGGCATATCAACATCTTGAACGAAAAAGCAATTGGTCTCTGTTATCGCTACAAGAGTATAACCTTTTTCTGCCGCAACTCTTTGAAGCGCTGCTACAGAACATCCAATGTAATTCCCATTATTGGGGTAAACATCTAAATGAGCGGGAATTGACGGATTATATTCGCAAATAATCACTCGAGGTCGTAATTTTTGGAGGCTTTGAAAAATATAATAATCATTACCATCAATATCGATTGAAAGAAGATCGATATTGAATTCGATCTCCCTCTCGTTAAGTATCGCTTCTAATGAATCTTGTTGAGAAGTTCCTACCATTCTATTTACTGCAATACAAGAATATGGATTTATGTTTTTTATTAGATAATAAAAACTATTTGGATTAGCTTCAATTAAAATACCAGACCATGTTGGGTCATTTCCCCAAAGATTTGCCGTGTTCGATAGCCAAAATCCATCTGCTGCACCAAATTCTATTGCTACCTTAGATGTGGTCCCAATAATCTCAAAAATTTTTCCAATGATTCCATCTTCTCCCCATTGCGAATAGACGTTTTGTTTAAAATCAGTAAGTTTTGGTTTTTCTGCTTGCACTACACTAGCTACGCTTAGCGCTAAAAATAATGAAACCAAGATATCCGCTTTAATTTTAGTACTCATTATCAATCAATGTCCAATTTGGCATGAGAATATCAGGGCGATATGGGGTATTGTCTTTGGCTTGCCAATACTTTGGAGAGACGACTATTTTATCAGGATTTCGATTAAGATAAGCTCCCCACCAGCTATAAGTGGAATTTACAATGATGTTATGCTTGCAAAGCGCCATAAGATTTACATCGAGATAATCCTTATCACAGATATAAACCGCTCGTCTTCCCCTCAACTTCTCTTTCATATACTCGCGGCTCCATGCACAATTATCTGAAAAAATCACAAATGTAACGTCCCCAGGAAATAAGGCAATCGCCTGATCATAATAGCTATCATAAGGCTCTTTCCAGAAATCGATTACGCCATGGATCGGTGCAATAAATGTATCATCCAGTCGAATATGGATAGAAACAGTCTCTTCAGTGCCGCTAGCTACAATTTCTTGGTAACGATGTTCATTCACAGCTTCCATAACGGCCGGCAGCTTAAATATCTCCAATATTTTTTCTCGATGATGATCAAAATATTTCGCGGAAACAAAATAACCGGATAATTTTATTCGATTATTTGTTGGCTGGATTTTTTTATAATAAAAACTAGATTCTTCAAAATACGATATTAGATTTAAATCGATTTCAGCAACCTCCGAGGGATCATAGGTGGAAATTTTATGAAACATGGAATCCCAGTAGACAGGGCGTGGAAACAAGTAGCTTTCTGATTGCATGATTCTTGGAAAAATTGGTTCATATCCATAATCCCACGCAACAGCCAAAGCATTGGCTATTTGAAAGAGTTGGTTCCCAAGCCCACCCACGATATGGCAGGACACAACTTTTTCCTTGGCCTCCCCTGCATATGGAAGCTCTCCATGTGCAAAGGGAATGACAGCAAATAACCATAATAAAAACATACAAAAACACATATTTTAGCCCTATTCCTTAGCCAAGTCTTGCCAAAATGCATTTGCATCAAAATTGACTAAATAAATCCAGTCTCGAGTGGCCCACCCACAAATTGCATCCATTAAACTGCCAAAATCAAAGAGAAAAACACGATCCAACCGCTTCCACAACCGTTTTTGCAAAATCCTTCCTGAACACCCCATGGAAGTAACAATCACTTGATACCCATCATTCTCATTGAAGTTTTCCATACACTCTTGTTCGATACGATCAATTTCTGTATACGAATTACGGTCTGGCGTTAGAACAAATTTGCATTGAGTCCCAAACAAAACAGTTTTTACATTTTCAGGTATGTTGCAATTTCCAACAAAAATCGTACAATTAGCCTCTTTGAGAAATTTTAGAAAATTCAAACAAACAGATCGGTTGCTTGTTGCACAATGGGACAATGCTGTCATGGAATATACATCCTTTAAAGGTCCATTCCAGAGAGGAATCGCCAAATTGACTATATTGACACAACTCTCATCAGGCCATTCGTGGTTCCCAAGAAACATACCAGGTTCCAAGCCATCGAATACTTTGCAACCTAGAGGAAGACATTTCAAAACAGTAGGTCCATTGAGCGCAAGGGCCTCTTGCATTTCAAGTTGCAAGCTTTGATTTTTTTCTTGATAACTATCATCTTGACCGTTCGCTAAAATAAGATCCCCGTCGCCAAATCGGAAATAACCCCCTTTTTCTTGATTAGAGATTATTTCTTTTATTTTACTAAGTGTTTCAATCGATTTATGATAATGAAATGTTTCCGCAGGAAAGCAAAATACTAATGAAAATAAAAACATCGTTGAATATACATTTTGTGTCACGCGAAAACTCCCCCTAACTGATTTTTTTATAATATATATCGTTGATTGATTTTAGCGAATCAGAAAAAAATCAAATACCCTCAGAATTGCAGAGACTTATGAAAAAAAAGGAGCGACTAAGGGAGTAGAGGAGTCAAGTAATTGACTCCTCTACTCCCTAAGAAACCGCCCCCTGAAACTTGGTACTAATTAAATTCTACAAAATCTCAGCCGCAATCGACGCGAGCTCAGACCTCTCCGTCCGATCGAGCAACATGTGCCCATAAATGCGCTGGTTCTTGAACCGATTTACGCAATAGGTGAGCCCATTTGAGTCTTTATCGAGGTACGGATTGTCAATCTGCGTTGGATCCCCGGTTAAAATCACCTTCGTCCCCTTCCCTGCTCGTGAAATCACCGTTTTGATCTCGTGCGGTGTAAGGTTTTGCGCTTCATCGATGATCATATACATCTTCGGCAAAGACCTTCCCCGAATATAGGTCACAGCCTCCATCTCGATTTTCTTGCTTTCCATGATGAATTCAAGAGCCGCGGCGCCATTGCCTGGACCACTTGTCGTCGAACAAAGAAATTCCAAGTTATCGTAAATCGGCTGCATCCAATGGTAGAGCTTTTCCTCCTTCGTCCCTGGCAAGTACCCAATATCCTTACCCAGAGGAACAATCGGCCGAGAAATAAGAATGCGAGAATAGAGATTCTCATCAAACACTTTGCGCATCCCACAAGCTAATGCCAATAACGTCTTGCCTGTCCCCGCAGGACCCACTAAGGTCACAAGGTTAATGTCATCTCTTAGCAATAAATCGATCGCACAACGTTGTTCAATATTGAGTGGCTGAAGCCCCCAAATATCGCGGGAAATCGGGATCAGCGGCTCTAACTTCTTACTCTTGTCATTAAATTTGCAGACGGCAGAGGAGTTTTCTGGAGACGTCAGTAACGCATATTCATTGGGTCGAAACCCTTTCTCAACATGAGGCAGTGTGCCATCTTTGAAGAACTGGTCAATATCTCGCTTGGTCGAATCAATTTTTCGGAGACCTCGGTATAGCTCTTCATAGGAAGATTTCAGATTTTCATAATCTTGCGACTCCAAATCCATCGCTTCCGCTTTCACACGTGTCACAAAGTCTTTGGACACAATTACGACATTTTCTCCTAACGCTTTGAGCGAGTGAGCCGTTAGCAATAATCGATGGCTGCTGCGATCTAACGAAAGAGGAAATTTTTCGATCGGGGTATGTTTAACACTTAAGCAAATCCGAATCTTAGGCCCTTCAGGGATGACAACCCCAGTATGCAGGTCACCAAGATGTTCTGTTTTCAGAGAATCAATATAGCGAATGACTTCTCGGGCATTCTTCCCTACTTCATCGCCATGTCGCTTCAAGCTATCCAGCTCCTCAAGAACTGCAAGCGTTATAACGACATCGTTATTTTTAAACTTTGTAATGGCCGCTGGATCGTGGACCAAAACGTTTGTATCAATGATAAAGGTTTTTCGAGCCACTTCACTCCCTTCTAAAGATTCCAATTGATTACTGACATACTGTTGAGCAAAAACCATTTATCCCCCGTGTTTACTATCGTATTAACGTACCAACTTGATTTTATACCCAAGAAACCTCAAGATTTGACCGTCAGGTAACGTCAAAGCCTCGGGAATCGCCGATCGTAAATGGGTCCATATTAAGAAAAATATGGACCCATTTACGATCGGCGATTCGCGAGAGCTTTCACGCTATCTGACGGTCAAATCTTGAGGTTTCTTGGGTATTTTCTCCCCTCCTTCAAAAACTTCCTTATAATTAAGGGGTTTCACAAAATCAAGCTTTGTGTACAACAGATTAAAATTCAGAATATTGGGATAATATCAAGCATTCAGGCGGCTAGAGTGCTAATTTTATTGACGAAGGAAGGCTTTCTGGGGTATAATAAGAAGTAATCAATAAGGGTTTATCATGCAAATTTCACCAAAAATTCTGAATATCCCCCCCTACCTATCTACGACGTGGGATAACATCACCTCTTTAAAAACAGCCATCGATGGCGATACTTATATTCTTTGCGTCACGTTAAAAACCGGCGAGCCCATCAAAGTCCCAAATCTCGACCAACCCACGATCAAAGCTATTTTTAAAGCGCATGCCGATGCCGTCGAGCAGCCCATAGAGGGGAAACCAAAATTCCCGATCCCTTTTGGATTTAGTCTTCCCATTGGAAAACGAGAAGGGCCTATTACATCTCTAGGCAATGCGATGAATCACAACCCTGAACAAGCTGGATTGCCTAACATTCCCTCAGAGATTTTGGAAAACATCGCGATCGTCGCAAAAGCGTTTGGCCTCGAAGATGCCGCCGCCCTCCCGCCTGCTGAAGAAAATTGCAATTGCGTGTATTGCCAATTATCTCGCGCATTTAAGAAAGACAAACCAGAGACGCCAAAAGAAATCACCATCTCCGAGGAGGAACTCCGTTTTCGCGAGTGGGATGTCGCACAATCTGGTGAGCAACTCTATATCGTCTCAAGCCCCTTAGATCCGCAGGAAAAATACAACGTTTTCCTTGGTGAACCACTGGGCTGCACATGCGGACAAAAAAACTGCGAACACATCAGAGCTGTCTTGCAATCGTGAATTAAGAAAATTTCTTGGTGAATAATTCTCCAATCTCTATTCTGGGAGAAACGACGGAGTTATTCTATGTCTACTTGGAGAATGTTTCCTGTTTTCGCACTGAGTGCCCTGAGCCTTTACGCAGCCCCGCAAACGGCTGACAAAACCGCAGCTCCAAATACTACGAACAAACCCTTACAACAAATCGCAAAAAAGCCCGAAGCATTCAAGCCCTTTACAGGTCGCGTGACAAACAATAAGGTTCGTCTTCGCGTGCAAGCCGATTTAGATAGTTACATCTTTCGACAGGCCAATAAAAATGATCTTCTCCTCGTCGTCGGAGAAACAGGTGATTTTTACCAAGTTATGCCTCCGAAAGATGCCAAAGCCTACGTGTTTCGCACATACATTCTGGACAACGTTGTAGAAGCCGCACGAGTCAACGTACGGTTAGAGCCCCATGTCGATGGTCCCGTCATTGGTCAGCTACTAGCAGGTGACAAAGTCGAAGGCACCATTTGCGCCATGAATCATAAATGGCTCGAAATTTCTCCTCCTCCCTCTACTCGTTTTTTTGTTTCGAAAGAATTCCTGGCCAATGCCGGGGGGCCCGACTATCTGACAGTCATGGAAAAGAAAAAACGACAAGTCGAAGAACTTCTTAACTCCGCACAACTTGCAGCTGAGAGCGAGAACAAAAAAAACTACGAAGAAATGTCTCCGCAAACTGTCATCGAACAATTTAGCCTCATCATTCGCAATTACTCTGACTTCCCAGAAACAACTGAGCGAGCAAAAGAGAGCCTCATTGCCTTCAAAGATGTGTATCTCCAGAAAAAAATCGGCTATTTAGAAGCGAAAGCTGAATTGTCTGGTACCCTGAAGGAAGAGATCCTAGCACGTCATAAGACAGAAGATCAGGAACTTTTTATAACCTCATCGAAGGCCGATCCATTAGCATGGAACAAGATCGAAGAATCTCTGTATTTGAGCTGGACAGCATTCCATTCTGGTCGCAAGATCGAAGATTTTTATTCTGAACAAAAAGCCAATGCAGTGGTCGTGAAAGGTGTTGTTGAATCCATCAGCCACCCCGTCAAACAAAGACCTGGTGATTATTTGCTTCGCACGAACGAATCTCCCGTCGCCTACCTCTACAGCACCTCTCTGGACCTAAAGCAATATGAAGGGAAGGAAGTGACGCTGCAGGTAAGCCCAAGGCCAAACAACCATTTTGCCTTCCCCGCTTATTTCGTTCTCTCTGTAGAGTGACTATTCTCTAACCAACTGTTCGAGCTGCTCGATCACGGGAAGCTCTTTCGTGATCCCCGCGCACTCTTTGAGCTTTCTCGCTGAGACGAGCGCACGCGACTCAAGGGATACAACCGATTGGTTGTATGACTGAACAGCTGCGCCTAAATTGCGTCCCACTTTATTCCAATGTTCATAGACAGTGCCTAAGCGATCGTACAGCTCTCCGCCAAGCTTTGCAATCTCTTGCGCGCTTTTCGACAAGCTCTCTTGCTTCCAGCTAAATGCCACTGCCCGTAATATAGCGATTAGCGTTGTGGGGGTCGCAACGACAATATTTTGACTGGCCCCTACCTCGATCAGAGAAGGATCCACTTGCAGCGCCGCACTAAAAAAAGACTCCGCTGGCAAGAATAAAATCACATATTCAGGCGATATCTCCAACGTTTTCCAATACTCTTTCGAGGATAAGTCTTTGATGTGCTTCCGAATGGAAAGCGCATGTTCATTGAGGCATTTTTTTCGCTTCTCTTCATCCAAAGAATCTGCCGCATCGAGAAAGGAGTTGAGGGGTGTTTTGGCGTCTACGACGATCTGACGAGCCCCTGGCAACCGAACAATGAGATCGGGACGCAGCGATTTGGCCTCTCCAATGAGGGTTACCTGTTCATAAAAGTCACATTGATTGACAAGTCCTGCTAGCTCTACCACGCGGCGCAAATGGACCTGTCCCCAAGAGCCTCGAATATTTGGTGAGCGAAGGGCTTGCACGAGCTGCGAGGTTTCTTGCCGAAGCTCTCGATCGGAATTGATCATCATATCGAGCTGCTTATGCAAGGCAGAATAGGCCCCAGAGCGTTGCTTTTCCATGTCTCGGTACTGCTCGTCTAACTTAAGCATGGTAGCTTTTAATGGTTCCATCGACGCTTCAATGGCCTTTTGCCGACCATCCAAATCAGATCTCGCGCCTTCTTGGAATTTCTCTAAGTGTGTTTTCGCCAAATTCAAAAATACATCGGAACTTTGATTTAATGCGTCGAGAGACATCGCCTTGAACGACTCGCGCATGTGCCAGCGCATCCACAGCCAAAGAACAAAAAAACCAAACGCAATTCCCAGAACAACAATAATTTGTATCATTTTTTATCTTCGTATTCATCTGACTCAGGCTCAAAATCTTCGAGAGTTTTCGATTTTTTTCCTGCAATCATACGGATCAACGACAGACTTAGAGCGAGCCCAATATAGACCCAAAAAAGACCTGCTAACACAAAGGGAAAGACGTAGAGGATTCCATACAAAAATAAGACTGCAAGAATCACTGTCAGAAATACGAGATGGAACGAAGGAATCCGAAAATGCAACATTTTTAGACTCGGAAACTTCAACCGGCAAATCAGGAAGTACCCGATCACAATCATCACCGTGGAAAGTACGATCGCCCGATCAGTTTCGCTAATCACAAACCATTTTTGCAACAGGGGCGACAAGAGAAGAAGGTTCACCGAAACAGCCGCCCCGGCTCCTGCCGGCGCAGGCAATCCCGTGAAGTGCTTTTTTTGCGCAGCCGCCAGCTCCACGCTTTCCTTAGCTTCTGCCGCTTTCACGTTGAAGCGCACAAGTCGTAACACCATGCACAGCGAATAGATCATGCAACCTGTTGCGGCGTAAAAAGAAAGCATTGTCCCCTGCTCCAAAGAAAGCGTTTTGAGCAATAAGACAGAGGGTGCGACGCCAAAAGAGATTGCATCGGCCATCGAATCAAAGAGGAATCCGAACTCACTCTCTGCATGCAAAGCTCGGGCCAGGGCGCCATCGACAAAATCGGCAATCGCCGCAACCAAGAGCAGCACAGTAGACGTTAAAACCACTTCGTAAAAGCCACTGCCGGGCTCTACCATGTTGATTTTAAAAATCACAAACAGACCGCAGGCTAGACTAAATGCAGTCACAATATTGGGAACTAGGTAGACGCGCTTCATATCCCCTGAATTTACCAAGAACGGCAATATACCACAATGAGCCCAGTCTATAGGGGTGTAATTAAAAGTGTTGGGGCATATACCCGTTCCGGTTGAATGGCACCAACGAAAATCGAATTAAAAGCTCTCTCAAATCGAATAAAAAATCGGGGTCAATATTGAATTTAATATTGAGGGAGTTGCATAACTCGCTTCGCGAGCAAAATTTGATGATTTTTTCGTTGGTTCGATTTTTTGCAAAGTGACATATCCTCTTGGCCATAGGCACTTTGCAAAAAGTCGAATCCAACGGAAAAAGCACAAATTTGGCTCCGAATGGAGTTTTGCAATTCCCTCCTTAGTCCGCTGTTTCCTCCCAACACAACCGGATCACCTAAGGGAGTCGAGTAATCGATTCCTCTATCCCCTTATCGTTCGCACACGTTTGCACAATTTGCCATAAAACGACAACTCATCTATAGTGAATAAAAAATTATTTACGCCAAAAAAATGGATCAGGTCTCATTTCTTATTTCTACGACAAATGCAATGACTTCTCTGGCAATGATTGCAATTGCATTATGGATTTTCATCCCCAGGGGATTTCATTTTTTTGCTAAATGGAAATCTAGCAAAAAGCCTACCTATTTTTCTGGAGCTGTATTATGTTTTTTCTTAGCATTTTCGTTCATTTCTTTTGTATGCATAGAATTGATTATACAAACTCTAAAGATCGCAAAATGTTTTTCCTTATGGCCTGAGCGACTTCTATTTTTTATATTCGTATACTGTGTTGTGATTGTTCTTTTAATCCCAAAGACACTTTCATTTTTCCAAAAATGGCGAGCCACCCGAAGAATATCCGATTTTATATGGCTTTCTATATTGGCTTCTATATTGACCTTTGTCATGTTGACAACTTACTTTATATTTCTTCAGGTAATTTTATGAAAAAAGTTTTGTTTTTTATAGTTCTTATTGGAACTAATTTATGTGCGGAAATTCCTCAAAACATCAGAAAGCAATATGCTCTCAAATTACATGAAGCCTTTACTTTGCAATGCGCAGGACTATCGAGGCAATTGCAAAACTCCATTCGGAGCCAAATTTGTGCTTTTTCCGATGGATTCGATTTTTTGCAAAGTGCCTATGGCCAATAGGATATGTCACTTTGCAAAAAGTCGAACCAACGAAAAAATCATCAAATTTTGCTCGCGAAGCGAGTTATGCAACTACCTCTATCTACCCAAGCATTTTACTCGTTTCAAGAAGGTTTTCAACAAGGGATTCAGGCAGGAGAATCTGCAGTCAAACTTCAAGTGGTCGCCGATTTATTTTATTGGTACCGAAAATACGGAACCCATCTAAATTTATTTACAAAACCACCGATTGGGAATAATTTAATAACAGATGAATATAAAGGTCAAAACTGCAAACGATATAAGCATAATAATGCCTCTCATCTTAGAGAAATGGATCGCTATTCAGAATGGGGAAACAACCCTGAGCAAGCAAGAAAAATTCAAGATTTTATGTTCGGCGTTGGTGAACTTATCAGCGGCATTTTCATTGTCGCTGTTTTCCCCGAATCTCTATTAGTTTTTGGAGGGGGAGCAGGACTGATAACTCATGGCGTTTATACAATCAAAGAATCCCTTCATGATTTATGGACACAGCACCAAATAGAACTATTCGAACTTGAAAAAATCTCCGAGCGTGCAAAACAAACATCTCAAAACTCTTAAAAACTTTATGCTCCTGTGTTTTCCCTGTAGCTGCCCTCTGTTTCCTCCCAACAAAACCCGAGAACCTAAGAGAGTCCAGCAATCGATTCCCATCTATACCCCTTCCACCTGAAAGGCACCCAAAGGGGACCGATTCAAAGCCTCTACAATCGAAGAAAAAATCGGGGTCAATATTAAATTCAATATTGAGGGAATTGCAAAACTCGCTTCGCGAGCAAAATTTGATGATTTTTTCGTTGGTTCGATTTTTTGCAAAGTGACATATCCTCTTGGCCATAGGCACTTTGCAAAAAATCGAAGCCAACGGAAAAAGCACAAATTTGGCTCCGAATGGAGTTTTGCAATTGCCTCTATTGACCCCGATTTTTTCTTCGATTGTAGAGAGCTTTTAATTCGATTTTCGTTGGTGCCATTCAACCGGAACGGGTATATTTAGCAGCTTGTCTACATCTCCCCAAGGAAGGCGACTACCCTTAACCCTCATAGCCTCAAAACTACCCTTAGCTTGGGGCTGCTGACTTTTTTGAGTCTCATGCAAACAAAACAAATAGCCCTAAGTTATGCATGCATAGGACCTTACCTGGGATAAAAAATCCCACTAGACACAAAACTACGAAACACTATATATAGTGTATCAACAACGCGTATATCTACTAGATCTGGTAGGTAGTTCGTGAAACAGGAAACAAGAGGCCCCAATGAAAAAAACTGCAACGCCCGATTTTTTGGATGACGCATCGGCGACGTCTTTGCCTAAAATGAGTTCGAAAAAAGGGCTGCCAAAAGAAGCGCAATACACGGTCGTTAAACGGAACGGAACGCTCGTTCCCTTCAAACGCGAACGGATCTTGCAAGTGATCGAAGCCGCGTTTCGCGATACGAAAAAAGTCCCCGCCCCTACTCCTCTGGATGGAGAACTCGTCGCAATTATCGAACAAATGACCGGTAAGGTTGTAACCCAAGTCTTGAGCTTAGCGACCAAAGGCGCTTGCCTCACGGTAGAAGGGATCCAAGATGTCGTCGAAGTGACCCTCATGAAAAATGGCCATCACGACGTGGCTCGAGATTACATCATTTATCGCGACGAACGCAAAGTAGAACGGCAGCTCTCTATACAAAACCTCAAAATTTACCGCCGAGACAAAACGACGCCGACCCGATTTAACCCGATGAAGATCGCCTCCTCCATCGAAAGAGCCTTTCGCACAGCGCGTAAAATTGAAGAAAATTCCCCCGATGAAGTCATCGCTGCAGTCAATCTTCTCACACAAAAAATCGTGACCGAAATGTCAGAGCTTGGAAAACTCGGCGACGCCCTCTACATCGACATGATCGAAGACCGACTCGAGCGTGAGTTGATGAATGAAAAATTCTTCGACGTCGCCAAAAGCTATATTTTATACAGAGCCGAAAAAGCTCTCCGACAAGGCAGTTTAATAGAGCCCGATGCGATGGATGACAATGCCGTCATTCGCACCTTCGATATCAAAGCCACAGATGGCGGAATGATCAAAATCACCGACCAAATGATTCGCAGCAAATTAGCCTACGCTTGCAGAGATCTCGGCAATATGGCGAACGTCGATGAGCTCCTCGAGGTCGCTATCTCCCAGTTTTATGCAGGGATGAAGGAGCATGAAGTCGATTTGGCCAATATTTTCGCCGCCAAATCCAAGATTGAAAAAGAACCTGCCTATTCTACCGTTGCAGCGCGCATTTTGCTCGATGGACTCTACCGAGAAACCGTGGGCCTTTCCGCATCAGACGGCGGCTTACAAAAAGCCCACCGGAAGTATTTTAAAAAATTCGTGAAAGAAGCCATCGCCCTCGACAGGCTATCCCCCAAATTACTCGATTTCGATCTCGATGAGCTGGGCAACGCCATGGATCTCAAACGAGATGATCTATTCAACTATCTGGGACTCCAAACCCTCTATGACCGCTACTTTATCCACCAAGAACAGCGTAGGCTCGAAACGCCCCAAATTTTCTGGATGCGCGTCGCCATGGGCCTTTCGCTGCAAGAAGGAGAACTAAAAAACCAACGAGCGATCGAATTTTACAACATTTTATCGCAATTCTATTTCACTTCGAGCACACCTACCCTCTTTAATTCGGGAACGCTCCATTCGCAACTCAGCTCATGCTATCTCTCCACCATCATGGACGATCTGCAACACATTTTCAAAGTCGTCTCAGATGATGCGCAGCTCTCCAAATGGGCAGGCGGCATCGGCAATGACTGGACAAATGTCAGAGCGACAGGCTCTCGCATCAAGGGCACCAACGGCTCTTCGCAAGGAGTCATTCCGTTCTTAAAAGTCGCAAACGACACAGCTGTAGCCGTGAACCAGTGCTTTGCCCCAGACACCCTCATCTATACATCGCAAGGGCCAAAGCCAATTTCTGAAATCCGCACGAAAGATCTGGTTCTCGGAATCAGCGGAACATATCGGGAAGTAACACAAACCTTTGCTTACAATCAAAAAGACCCAATGGTTGAGATCTCCATCAAACATTCCGTAGAACCGGTTTCTGTGACGGCAGGCCACCCCTTCTTGGCGATCCGCGGCGTACCCATGGAACAAGCAAACGAGCGCACGATGAAGTGGCTGTCAGCTGGCAAAGTAAAATCAGAGTGGGTCGATGCCTCCCAGTTATCCACGGGCGACTATGTTGCTTTAACCATTCCTAAAGAAGTCGTTCCCGTCGCAGGTTTTGAAGAAGACGATGCGCGGCTCTATGGAATCTTGTTGGGAGATGGACATCTATCGCAAAACAATTTTGACAACTGTGAATGGAGCGTCTCCGGCAATCCTCAATCCGACGCGCATCTCGAATTTGTCCGTCATTACTTAAACGAACGAGGAATTCATTTCTGGGAAAGCGGACGTGGCGATAGTTACGTACAAATCCGTTGGGCGTCAGGCAGAGGCGCTGTCCGCGATGCGACAACAGGTCGTATCAGCTGCGCAGGCGAATCAACTCTGGCGTTCACGAGAGATGATATTTACAATGCGAAAAAACAAAAACACATCGCGCCAAGACTTTCTCATTTGCCCTTGAATCAAGCCCTTGCATTAGTCCAAGGATTGCTTGAGACCGATGGAAATGTATCGCGCGGCAAAGAAATCACCTTCACAAATACATCGGCGAGCCTCATCGAAGGAATGCGTTACCAACTCTTGCGGATGGGCATTCCAACAGCAGGACAAAAACAGACGCGCAATCATTCGCATACGGGCAAGAGATCAGATGGCAGTTTGGCCCACTTCAATGGCCCTACTACTTCTTATGATTTACGCATTCCTGCCATGCCGGAGCTTGCGGCAAAAATTGGCTGCACTCCCGTCACAAAACACAACTGGCTAAATGCCAACGGACACCTCTTCACACGGGTGACAAGCGTTGAAACAACCCCAGTGACTCCCTTTGTGTACGATCTAAAAGTCGATGGCGATGAATCCTACATGACCACTTCAGGTCTTGCCCATAACGGTGGCAAACGAAAAGGGGCCATGTGCGCCTATCTCGAAACGTGGCACCTCGACATCGAAGACTTTTTGGAACTGCGCAAAAACACAGGCGATGAGCGGCGCAGAACGCACGATATGAACACAGCCAACTGGATCCCCGATCTGTTTATGAAACGTGTTCGAGAAGGCGGCTCATGGACCCTCTTTTCCCCGAGCGACGTTCCCGATTTGCACGATCTATACGGCAAAGCGTTCGAAAAGCGCTACGCCCATTATGAAAAAATGGTCGATGATGGAAAAATCAAGCTCTACAAGCGGCTTGAAGCCAATCTCCTGTGGCGCAAAATGCTGAGCATGTTGTTTGAAACAGGACATCCTTGGATTACCTTCAAAGATCCATCGAATATCCGCTCCCCACAAGACCACGTGGGCGTCGTCCATTCCTCCAACTTGTGCACAGAGATTCTTCTGAATAGCTCGGCCACAGAAACGGCCGTGTGCAACCTCGGTTCCATCAACCTAGCCATGCACGTAACCGCCAAAGGACTCGACGAGAAACTTCTCGCAAAAACCATTGAGAGCGCCGTCCGCATGCTCGATAACGTCATTGACATCAACTTCTACCCAACAATTGAAGCGCAAACCTCCAACGCACTTCACCGTCCAATTGGGTTAGGCTTGATGGGCTTCCAAGAGGCGCTCTACATACAAAATATCAGCTTTGCGAGCCATGCAGCGATCGAATTCGCCGACAAGAGCATGGAGATGATTTCGTATTACACCATTTTAGCTTCCACAAAACTGGCCGCTGAAAGGGGTGTCTACCAAACCTTCAAAGGATCCAAGTGGGATCGTGGCTATCTGCCTCTTGACACCATTGACCTGTTAGAAGCCGAACGGGGCCTCCCCATCGACATCGACAGATCTGCCTCGATGGACTGGGCGCCTGTCCGAGCCGCTGTCAAAAAGCATGGCATGCGCAATTCGAACACGATGGCGATCGCACCCACCGCAACCATTGCGAACATTACGGGCTGTACGCCGTCCAATGAGCCTGTTTACAAACACCTTTTCGTAAAATCCAATCTTTCTGGGGAATTCACCGTCACCAATCCCTATCTCGTAGCTAAGCTCAAAGAGCACAACCTATGGGACGAAGAAATGATCGATGATCTAAAGTATTTTGACGGATCCATTCGAGAAGTCGAACGCATTCCAACAGAAATCAAAGACCTATTTCTAACAGCCTTTGAAATCGAACCTGAATGGCTCATCGAGTGTGCGGCTCGCCGTCAAAAATGGATCGACATGGGCCAATCGCTAAACCTCTACCTAGCGGAACCGAGCGGTAAAAAGCTCCACCAAATGTACATGTTGTCTTGGGAGAAAGGACTCAAGACGCAATATTACTTACGTACTCTGGGAGCTACACAAATCGAGAAATCCTCGATCGATGTCAACAAACGAGGCCTACAACCCCGTTGGATGAAAAGCAAATCAGCCTCCAGCAACATCAAAGTTGAGCGCTCTGAAGAGCTACCCAAAGCATGTAACTTAGGCGAAGGCTGCGAAAGCTGCCAGTGAGACAAGGCTGCGCAAGCTGCCAATGAGACAAGGCTGTGCAAGCTGCCAGTGAGACTGGGCTGCGCAAGCTGCCAATAAGGACAAGGACCCAATATGACGACAAAACAATCCGGCTCAGAAAAACGAGTCAAAGTCACAGAAAAACGACTCATAAACTGCCACGCAGTCGATGTAAACCAGCTCATGCCCTTAAAATACAAATGGGCCTGGGAACATTACCTAAACGGCTGCGCCAACCATTGGATGCCTAACGAAGTGCCGATGGGGAAAGACATCGAACTTTGGAAATCGAACACATTGACCGATGACGAACGTCGCCTCATCATGCGAAACCTCGGCTTTTTTTCCACAGCCGAGAGTCTCGTGGGCAACAACATTGTCCTCGCGATCTTTCGCCATGTCACCAATCCCGAGGCGAGGCAATATCTCCTCCGTCAAGGCTTCGAAGAGGCGATCCATACCCATGCTTTTTTGCACATCGTCGAATCGCTTACCCTCGATCAGGGCGAGATTTTCAACATGTACAACGAGATCAAGTCGATCCATGCGAAAGACACCTTTGAAATGCAGCTGACGGAAGACATCCTTAAGCCTGGCTTTTCAACCGATTCTTTCGAGGGCTCGCAAAAGTTCCTAGAAAACCTCATTGGGTACTACATCATCATGGAAGGACTGTTCTTCTACAGCGGCTTTGCGATGATCCTCTCCTTCTCCAGACAAAACAAAATGGTGGGTGTAGGCGAGCAATTCCAATATATCCTCCGAGATGAGACAACTCACCTCAATTTTGGCATTGACCTCATCAATGGCATCAAAGAGGAAAATCCCGAGCTTTGGACATCTGATTTCCAAGCGCACATCATCGACAGAGTCAAGCAGGCTGTAGAACTAGAGATTAACTACGCAGAAGACTGCCTTCCCAGAGGCATCCTGGGGCTGACAGCGCCTATGTTCCGAGATTACGTCCAACACATTGCGGACAGACGTCTCGAACGCATCGGGCTGAAAGCCATCTATCGCTCCAAGAACCCATTCCCATGGATGAGCGAAGCCATCGACTTAGGTAAAGAAAAGAACTTTTTTGAAACGAGAGTGACGGAATACCAATCGGCGTCCAATTTAACCTGGACCTAAGTCTTTAAACATCAAGAACTTACAATGCCCCGTTCGAAAGAACGGGGCATAATTCTACTTATTCAGCAGATGCATCGCTATTGGATTCAGAGGAAGAGTCTGAAGCCACTTCTGCTGCATCAGAGCCATCAAAAGCTACATCAGCAGTTACTACTTCAACTTCAGTTACGCTTTCTGCCTCTTGTGCATACGCAGATAGGCATACTGAACTGAGCGCGATAACAGACATAGTTACGAACTTAAACATAAGTACCTCATGGGTTTGTGGTTAAAGAAATGATAGCAAATCCTACCAAGACCAATCTTTTTTTGCAAATTTGCGAGAATCTCCTCGACAAGTCTCCAAATCCCTACCACGTTACGCAACCCACTGGATGTTAAATTTTTATATTTAACAATATATTTTATATTAAAAATGATTATAATTAGCTTATAAACATAAGTATATTGGTCATGAAAGAATTGCCGAATAAACAAAACAAGCGGCTCAATTCATTTGAGCAAGCCTTTATATTGGGAAATCCCGATGCGACGTCGCTTTTGCAAAAAGAGTTAACGGTCAACCATTCAGAACAAATTCTTCTGAAAAAGAGGATGCAGCTGATGCAGGAATTCATGAATGACCTTCCCTCTTATGACCCACAATATAGCATGATTGCTGTGGCGATCGAAGCGGACAAGATTGAGCTCGACGAATTGCAAGTTAGGGCTAGCTTAATCTTACAAAAAATAGAAGAGATTTAACACCCATTAGAGTTGGAGGGTTCCATGGCAAAACGTGCCACTAAAACAGCTGGGAAACGAAAGACCAAGAAACAAAAGACCAAGAAACAAAAGACAAGTACGGCAAAGAGAAAGACAGCTAGAAAAACGGCCGTGAAAAGAGCGAAGCCTAGAAAAACAGCTGAGATGAGAGCTGCGGAAGAAACCAATCGAAAAGCTCTCTGGCAAACCTACAGGGATCTACAAAACCGCGTCAACCAAGCCTTGGACAAACTGAGCTACCACTTCCAAACCAGAGCGGCGCCTGAAATCCTAATCCATGATAAGCAAGAGCTGCTTTTCCTACTTGGCGAGTGCAATTACATGGCCCGCACATGCGAGGAACTCGAGATCTCTGGCCGCAAGCGTGGGTAAGGAATTAAGGGGTAGGTGGTTGTAGAGGATTGCGGAACTCTTCAAGACGCGCCTTCATAATCAGCGGATCTACATCCACGATCGTCCGAACTGGCTTCGAAGAGGAGACGACAGGAATTTGAGGAGATGAAGTTACGGGTTCTTGGCTCTTTCTAAATTCCTCAAGTCGCGCTTCCACAATCAGTGGATTTACATCAACGATCGTGCGAACTGGCTTCGTAGGCGGCACCTTGGCGGTAGGTATTAGAGGAGTAGGTTGTTGTAGAGGATTGCGGAACTCTTCAATACGCGCTTCCATAATCAACGGATTTACATCCACGATCGTCCGAACTGGCTTCGAAGAGGGGACGACAGGAATTTGAGGAGATGAAGTTACGGGTTCTTGGCTCTTTCTAAATTCCTCAAGTCGCGCTTCCACAATCAGTGGATTTACATCAACGATCGTGCGAACTGGCTTCGTAGGCGGCACCTTGGCGGTAGGTATTAGAGGAGTAGGTTGTTGTAGAGGATTGCGGAACTCTTCAATACGCGCTTCCATAATCAACGGATTTACATCCACGATCGTCCGAACTGGCTTCGAAGAGGGGACGACAGGAATTTGAGGAGATGAAGTTACGGGTTCTTGGCTCTTTCTAAATTCCTCAAGTCGCGCTTCCACAATCAGTGGATTTACATCAACGATCGTGCGAACTGGCTTCGTAGGAACCGCTGTAACAGGAATTGGAGTACTAGATGGTTTTACAGGGTTAAGGAATGCCTGAATGTGGGCCTCCATTTTCTTAGACTGAAGAGCCGCGGCTTCGTAACGAGAGTTCTCTAATCGCATCGCATCATCAAACCGTAGCGACTCCCTGGCTATATCCGAATGATCATCCCAATTTTGGACAGGCGCAATGTTGGGTTCAACTTGTTCTACAGGTGCTTGGCTCTTTCTAAACTCAGCCAGGCGTTCTTCCATGATCAGTGGATTTACATCCACAATCGTACGAACTGGCTTTGTAGGAGACGCGGTAACAGGAATGGGAGTACTAGGTGGTTTTACAGGACTAAGGAATGCCCGAATGCGGGCCTCCATTTTCTTAGACTGAAGAGCCGCGGCTTCGTAACGAGAGTTCTCTAATCGCATCGCATCATCAAACCGTAGCGACTCCCTGGCTATATCCGAATGATCATCCCAATTTTGGACAGGCGCAATGTTGGGTTCAACTTGTTCTACAGGTGCTTGGCTCTTTCTAAACTCAGCCAGGCGTTCTTCCATGATCAGTGGATTTACGTCCACAATCGTACGAACTGGCTTCGTAGGCGGCACCTTGGCGGTAGGTATTAGAGGAGTAGGTTGTTGTAGAGGATTGCGGAACTCTTCAATACGCGCTTCCATAATCAACGGATTTACATCCACAATCGTGCGAATTTGTTTCATAGGAGGCACGACAGCAGGAATGGGAGTACTAGGTTGTTTTACAGGATTAAGGAATGCCTGAATGCGGGCATCCATTTCCTTAGACTGAAGAGCCGCTGCTTCATAGCGAGCGTGCTCTAATCGCATCGCATCATCAAACTGTAGCAACTCCCTGGCTATATCCGAATGGTCATCCCAATTTTGGATAGGCGCAACGTTGGTGTCGACTAGTTCTACAGATGCTTGGCTCTTCCTAAATTCCGCAAGTCGTTCTTCCATAATCAGTGGATTTACCTGCACAGTCGTCCTCACTGGCTTCGTGGGAGATGCAAGTGTAGGGGAAGGTGCATGTACACATTCTCGACTTTTAAAGAATTCCTGAACGAGTCGATCCTGCACATCATATCGATCGTTAACCAATCGAACTTGCTTATCATGCTCCAATAACTCACTAGCCATATCTTGAGGCGGATCCATATCCCAGAGGAGATCATTATGAGCTTTTGCCACAATCTCTTCATGATATTCTGCATATAAAGAAGGTTCTGCTGAAACATTAGGTTCTGAATAATCGGGAGTGTCTTGAAGGAGAGATAATTCTTTGACCGCCAACTCATACTCGATCAAACGAGGATTGCCTGATTGCACAGACCGGGCAAGCGTGAGATCTTCGTCCCCAATGCTTTTCAAGACATCTGGACTGACGACTTGCTCACTTGCCTTTCGAAGCAACACTCCGAGGCCCTTGCTCATTCCAAATATACCGACAGCAATCACGGCAGCTGCAATGTGAGGATGCTTCCGAATAGCCGCGCCAACAGAGGCTTTGCCGACATGCATGGCTTGCTTTAATCTTTCCAATTTTCCAGGGGCTGGAATATTCGTGATTCCAACATCTGCTTTTGACAGCGTTTCGTCACTGACTTTTGGTAGCTGTAGGAGAGCATTCGTTTGTGAATCTTGCGCCACTGAAAATTTTGTAGGTGTAAAGGCAGGTTCGTCTACCTTGGCAACAAATCCCTTGCTAACCAAGACAATTACTTGATGGCCCGTTTGACCTAAGCCGCTGTCCGCTTTAGGTCTAGAAAATGCCCCAAAAAGAACCATTGCGCATGCCTTAATCTTTTTTACAATCGAAGAGTTATTCCAATAGGTTTGGAGAGCTTCTTTAGCTTGATGGCAAGCAGTTCTTGCTTTCGCCAAATTTGCGGATAAAATATTTAGCATAATTTATGTAACCCCGAATAATTTAATAATTTTAAACGATATTATAACTCAAAACGAGAATTAAATATGACATAAAATAATGCTTTCTATTACTTTTCATAAAACCAATTTGGAGAAATTACTAAGCCAAAAAAAAAGACCCCTTTATGAGGGGTCCCTTTGACGATCGAAAGAAACTGAGAACTCGTGATGAATTCTCAGCTCTTTTTGTCCTATACTAAAAGTTATTCGCTAACTTTTGGTGTAATAGGAGCAACATCTACTGCTGGCGGTGCTAGCACTACTGGCTCAACCACTTTAGATGTATCAGCTGTGTTTAGTTCAGAGATACTTCTCGCTACTGGCTCAAAAGTTGCGCGTTCTGAGAAGTCCCAAGGCTTACCGTTCGCAAAGCCTGCAGCATCTGCAATGGTTTTTCGAGCGTCTTCAGTGCCGAATGCAGCTATTGTAGACTGAGCCTGCTCAGCTTCATACTGGTCTGCGATCGCTTTTTCTGACGCAGGATCACGCACCCGCTCGCCCGGCCCTTCAAATGCGAAAGGAACATCAGCTTTAGGTTCTGCAGGAGCCCATTCTGTAGGCTGTTCCTGGATGCTATCTAGGAATTTTCTTACTTCAGCTGCATGTGCGTTTTGGCGCGCAGATTGATTAGCTTTAAATGCCGGATCTGCTAAGAAATCTGGATTCTTATCAAACGCAAGAAGTTCGCTTGCGGATGAATTAGAAAACAATTCACCAATCTCCAACTCATATTCAGCAGAGTGTTCTTCCACACGACTAGCCCAATCTGGCAAATTTCCTTGATCCAGCTTTGGAGTTGAAAATTTAGCCTGAAGCACTTTGCCAATACCAAACATTCCAGCAGCGATTACAACGGCTGTAATACGTGGATGATCCTGCATCGCTTTAGCAACGGTTGCGCTACCATCTTTAACGGCTTGCTTCACTCTTTCCATTTTGGTAAGAACTGGAGCTTGTTTGCTTTCCTCAGCCATTTTTACAGTAACTTCTTCTGTCTGAACCGCTACTTCTTCTTTAGCAGCAGGCTTACCAGCAACTAAAACAATCGCCTTATGACCTGATTGACCCAAACCTAAAATGCGAGCTTGAACATTGGCGCAAGCAGCAAAAACAGTTTTTACACAGCCCTTAATTTTTTCAATTGAGCTACTAAAAGTAGCTTGAATTTTTGACATAGCTTGAGAACAAATTCCCTGAACTTTACTCCCAGCGTTTGATAAAATCTTTAACATAAATGTCCCCTTTTTACATGACTTGGTTATTTTCTTTCCTGATTATTTTAATACAATCCTGAAATAAAGTAAGCTAAAATAGAACGTATATATTGCATTTAAAATTACAGTATCGTTAAATTTTTAATTAAAAAAGCGCCCTTTGCTATGAGCTTCTGCAAAGCCGCCCAACCAAGCATCGTTATATCGAAGAAACCTCCGGCTTTTCTAAAGAGACTTTTGCAGAGGACGAAGTATCTAAAAGTTTAACTTTACACCTCAAAAAGACTCGTTTTTTCGCGGCGAAGCTGCCTCTATGAGCTCTGTGATTAAAATATTTTTTATATCTACATAAGCCCTGCCACCCACCCCCTGGGTGTAATTAAAAGCGTTAGGTAGCTCTGGTCTTTTTGCATAAAACGGCAAACAAACACCGAGGCGCGAAACGCGCAGAAAACCATTGAGGGAATTGCATAACTCGCTTCGCGAGCAAAATTTGATGATTTTTTCGTTGGTTCGATTTTTTGCAAAGTGACATATCCTATTGGCCATAGGCACGTTGCAAAAAGTCGAATCCAACGGAAAAAGCGCAAATTTGGCTCCGAATGGAGTTTTGCAATTCCCTCCATTATTATCATTTTCTGCGCGTTTCGCGCCTCGGTGTGTCTCGGTGCTCTCGGTGTTTGTTTGCCGTTTTATGCAAAAAGACCAGAGCCATCTAACACTTTTATTTACCCTCCCCTCCCCTCAACAAATTGCAAAAATGTGCAGAACCAGAGTAAGCTCAAACCCATGCAAAACACTCCTTTTCAAGCCAACACGACCCACTACAACAACTTTCGGATCACGAAACATACGCCCTTGCCCGAATTGCAAAGCACGCTTCTCGAGCTCATTCACGAGCCCTCCGGGGCCAAAGTGATGCACATCGCGAATGACGATCCAGAAAACTTATTTTGCCTCTCCTTCCAAACGCTCCCTAGTAGCTCCAATGGCGTAGCCCATATCCTAGAACACACAGTTCTTTGCGGCTCCACCAAATTTCCCGTGAAAGACCCTTTCTTTGCGATGTCTCGAAGAAGCCTCAATACATTCATGAACGCGCTGACTGGGCAAGATTTTACCTGCTACCCCGCAAGCTCCCAAGTCGAAAAAGATTTCTACAATCTCCTGGATGTCTACCTCGACGCCGTCTTCAAACCGGAACTCAAACACTTGAGCTTTTTGCAAGAAGGACATCGCCTCGAATTGACCGACCCCCTAGACCTCAATAGTCCTTTGCAATGGCAAGGCGTTGTGTACAACGAGATGAAAGGAGCCATGAACGATGCCGATTCCAGACTCTGGGAAGCGATTGGCAAACACCTCCTTCCAGACCTACCCTATGGGCACAACACTGGCGGAGATCCGAAAGACATTCCCTCTCTTGGCTATGATGAGCTCGTCGAGTTTCACCAAACGTATTACCAACCCTCGAGATGCCTCTTTTTCTTTTATGGAAATCTTCCTCTGCAAAAACACTTAGATTTCATCGAGGAAAACGCCCTCTCAACAGCTCCCCTCCTAACGCCATTGCCTCCTTTGCCGCGGCAAAAACGATTTTCTTCTCCCATTCGCGCAGTGGATCACTATCCCTTGCAAGAAGGAGAAGACCCCAAAGGAAAAGCCAAAATCGCCTTTTGCTGGCTCACCACATCTCTTTTCCACCAACGAGAGGTATTGGCTCTCAGTCTTATCGAAACGTATTTGATGGAAACGGATGCCTCCCCCCTCAAGCAAGCGATTTTGCAATCCAAGCTTTGCCAAGAAGTGGAATCAGCGCTCGATGTCGAGATGAGCGAGCTCCCTTTTACGCTCATATGCAGTGGATGCAAGGAAGAGAACGAAGAAAAATTGCAGAAATATGTGCTCAAAACGCTCGAAAAAATCTGCAGCAAACCGTTCGACCCAGCCCTCGTCGAAGCAGCTATTCACCAACTCGAATTCCAACGAACCGAAATCAATGGCGAAGGGGGCCCTTTTGGACTCCATTTGTTCATGCGCGCGGCTCTCATCACGCAACATGGAAGCGAAGCGGAGCATGCACTCCTCATTCATCGTCTTTTCCAAGAATTGAAAGACAGCATCCAAGATCCCGAGTACCTCCCGACATTGCTTCGAAAACACACTCTCGCCAATCCCCATTTTCTCACCCAAATTCTCCTGCCCGATCCCACGCTCGAGCAAAAAGAACGGGAATTAGAGCGCCACAAGCTCGATAAAATCCATGCCTCCATGACCAAGCCAGACAAAGAGCGATTGGCGGCTCAGATGCATACGCTTACAAAATATCAAGAAGCGTCCGAGCATCAGTCGATTGACTGCTTGCCCAAAGTGACCCTTCAAGACGTGCCCCCTAAAGCGCGCGATTTTCCGTTACATCACACAGAATTACCACATCTCGACGTCTACTATCACGAGTGTTTCACCAATCAAATCATGTATGCCGATCTTCTTTTCGATCTGCCCCACATCGAACCGCATGAGCTGCCGCTTCTCTCTTTGCTATGCAATCTGTGGACAGAGCTTGGGTGTGGAGGCAAATCGTACGTAGAATCTCTGAACGCCATGCAAGCCTATACAGGAGGCATTGACGCCCACCTGGCTCTTCATGTGACAACCGCCGATCCCAACGTGTTGCAACCCGCTTTTTCTCTTCGAGGAAAAGCTCTCGCTCGCAATGCCGAACCTTTCTTTGACTTATTATACGATTATGCGAGCGCGCCTAATTTTGACGATCTCCCGCGCATCCAAGAATGGCTTTTGCAACACATGTCTGAATTGGAAGACGATCTGCCCAAAAACGCGCAACAATACGCCATTCAATTGGCTTTGAGCGGCCACTCCGCAGCCTCGTACATCTATAATCAGTGGAATGGCATTGCCTATTACGAATTTGTCAAAGAGCTCGCCAAGTCGCCTGTCCAATCAGCCTCCTGGGTGAAGCAATTGCCTGAACTTGCCAAACGGCTCGTGTCTCGAGGCAAACCTCGTCTAATCCTCTCGTGCGGCCCGGAAGAGATTCGCCATTTATTCGAGCAAAAATTCTATCAACTCCAACAGTGGAAAGCTGCCGCAGACGCCAAACCTTGGAATAGCCACTACGAACTTCCCCCCGTAGCTTCTCAGGCGAGATCTATCTCCTCTCCTGTGGCCTTCACAGCGCTCGGCCTACGCACCTCCGCCTATCGAGATGAGGGCGTAGCAGAGCTTATGATCTCCACACAACTACTAGAAAACGTCGTTCTCCACAAAGAAATCCGAGAAAAAGGGGGCGCCTATGGAGCCAGCGCTTCGTACATGCCCACCACCGGCAACTTCCACTTCTCCGCCTACCGAGATCCTCAGCTAGCCAAAACTGTCGACACGTTCCGATTAGCGATGGAAAAAATTAGCGACGGCGAATTCAGCGAGAGAGAACTCGAAGAGGCAAAGCTCAGTGTGATTGCCAGTTTCGATACACCGGTCGTTCCTGGCGGCAGAGCCATTGTTGCCTATTCGTGGCTTCGCGCCGGCAGAACCCTCGCCGACAGACAAAAACTCCGCGAACAAATTTTGTCCGCCACAAAGGCGCAAGTCGCCTCGGTTGTGAAACGGTGTTTGGTGGGACGTCCTGCTGTTCTGGTGTCTTTTTTAGGCCTTAACCTCTACAAAAAAGAATCGCAAAAAATAGATCTGGTGCTTAGGGATTGACGATACAAAATAGCTTACATATAATTGTGCTTGCAACCGGGAGAACCCTATGACCATAACTAGGACCACAACTAGATTCGTAAGATTGTTTGCGTACACCTTATTGAGCTCTACGCTTCTCACCACACAGCTCGCTGCAATAGGAACAGACGCAGGAACAAACCTGCTAGAACAAACGTCCAAATCCTTTACGCAAATCGCCAAAAAAGCGACGCCGGCCACTGTCTTCATCAAAGCGCAAGTACAAGACGAAACAGCGCAAATGAACCCCTTCAATGGCTTCCAAGACGATTTTTTCCAACGATTTTTTGGTGGCGGTTCACCCAACTTTAATCAACCGCAAGTGCAAACGCACACAGGATCGGGCTTTATCGTTCGACAAGATGGGTATGTAGTCACCAATTTTCACGTCGTGAAAGGAGCGAGCCAAATCTCGGTCCTCCTCAATGACGGCAGAGAATTTCAAGCCACTGTCAAGGGCACAGATCCAAGAACCGATCTCGCCGTGCTAAAAATCGAAGAAAAAACACTCCCCTTTCTAGGGTTTGGCGATTCAGACGCTCTTGAAGTAGGAGAGTGGGTTGTGGCGATCGGCAATCCCTTCGGACTCGAAGCGTCTCTCACCGTAGGCATCGTCAGCGCAAAGGGGCGCCAAGATCTAGGCATTGCTTCCTTCGAAGACTTTATCCAAACCGATGCGGCCATTAATCCGGGCAATTCAGGCGGCGCGCTGTTTAATCTCCAAGGAGAAGTCGTTGGCGTCAATACAGCCATTATGACCCAAAGCGGCGGCAACATGGGCATCGGACTCTCGATCCCGAGCAAAATGGCCAAAAATGTGATCGATCAGATCATCGACGGCGGCGCTGTCAAACGAGGCTATATAGGCATTATGTTGCAACCGCTCGACAAAGACCTCGCAGAAGCGCTCAATCTCGATAAGCAAGAAGGGATTCTCATCTCAGAGGTCTTGGCGGGGTCCCCTGCGCAAAAAGCCGGTCTAAAGCAAGGGGACATCATCATAGGCTACAACGACAAAGCGGTCAAAAATGTCTCCACATTCCGCAATGAAATTGCGCTGATGAATCCAAATGGGCAAGTGAAACTAAAACTCATCCGGGATAGCGAAACGATTTCGATTGCCATCACGCTCGGCACGCAGGGCGAAGGCGAAGAGATCGGAGCGGAAGTGCTCGGCAAACTAGGCCTTGAGCTTGAAAACATCACCCAAGAACTCGCAGGACGCTTCGGTCTTTCTAACGAAGCAGAAGGTGTGGTCATCAGCAAAGTGAAACCCGGTTCTGTGGCAGCCCAAGCAGGTCTTCGACCTGGCTGTGTAATCACTGGCGTGGCTGTGAAAGGGAATGCCCAAAAACGAGTGAGGACCATGGCAGAATTCGACGAGGCTTTGAAAGAGCTTGGCGATAAAAAACATGTGGTATTAATCGTGCGTCAGAAGAACTTCCAGCGGTACTACACGCTAAAGCTTGGATGAGATTCGGTTGAAGAAGGAGGCACTTGGTTCCTCAGGAAGGAATCAAGTGCCTATTGAGTTATGAACCGTCGTCAGAGCTCTTCTAGCATTTTATGTTCAGCATCTGAACCTAGGATGTTATAAAAGAACCTGATAAAAGCGAAACATTTGCATCTTAAGGAGTTGAACCCAGGGCTCTTCTAACGGCCACAAATAAAGCCAACCCTGCCATCAGCACTACCACAGTTTTTACATGAGAATCTTTGCTTAAATCTGAGCCAATAGCCAGAGCGTTGTGATAAGCATTAGGATTACGCTTCATCCAAGCTTCGACGCTTCTTTTAACCTTAGGCTGTGCGTTTCTAATTGCATTTCCTAAGTCAGAGATAGTTGCAAATGCTAACACACCCGCTTTGGTAACTTTTCCTTCTATGTTTTTTACTAGGCTTTTCTTAAGAAAAGCACCTTGTGAATAAGTCGTATTTATATTCATTGCACCCGTCACCATTCCCTTTCCAAGCGCAACGACTGCTTGGTCTTTCTTACGTAGACCGATTTCATAAGCCTTATTGACGTTTTTCGCTAAAACTTTCATGCACGCTGAACCAGTAGACCTTACTCCATCCACAAACATCATTCCTAAGGATGCATAATCAGAACCTACTGAATACATTGTTGATCCACAAGGTTTAACGACTCTATTCATAAATCCTTGACTAGCACTTGATACGCCTTTTACCACAGGACGGCCAAGGTCTAACAAATCTAAACTTTTTGCAGCGACATTCAAATACAAGTTATTTGTATTCTTCGCCAAAAAGTCGACATTTCTTGCAACAGATCGACGCATAGAAGCATACGCATCAAAGCCCTGAACCAATCCTCTCGCAAACAATGAACTAGCTGAATATGTGTACATAATAACTCCTGTTAATTTTTTTATTTCAAAACACCGACATAATAACATAAAACAACATTACATAAAGAAAAAATCATTCAATTTAGATG
>Ga0207018_1018_pt1 | contig 33544 bp, 22 predicted proteins | sample Alteio_BWMinCont_52_FD_153476 | JGI IMG/M metagenome (GOLD analysis project Ga0207018, IMG submission 153476) | Enriched cells from forest soil in Barre Woods Harvard Forest LTER site, Petersham, Massachusetts, United States -... | ecosystem: Environmental > Terrestrial > Soil > Temperate forest >...
CGTCTACATAACAAAAAGAACGAGTCTGCGTGCCATCTCCATAAATCGTGAGAGGTTGTCCTGCCAATGCTTGGACAATGAGATTAGAAACCACTCTCCCATCATTGGGATGCATGCGAGGACCGTACGTATTGAAAATGCGTCCAATCTTAATCGGAACACCGTGGACTCTGCTGTAGTCAAAAAAAAGTGTCTCCGCACATCGCTTCCCTTCATCGTAGCAAGATCTAATGCCGATAGGATTTACGTTCCCCCAATATTCTTCCCGTTGCGGATGCATGTGCGGATCTCCATACACTTCACTGGTGGACGCCTGGAAAATTTTACATTTCAATCGCTTGGCCAATCCGAGGAGATTGAGGGCTCCGAGAACGCTCGTTTTAATCGTTTGAATTGGATCTAATTGGTAATGCAATGGAGAGGCGGGGCAAGCAAAGTTATAAATCTCATTCACTTCAACATAGAGAGGAAAGCAAATATCGTGTCGTAAGAGCTCAAAGTGAGGATGGCTCAGCAAGTGAGCTACATTATCCCGGGAACCAGTAAAAAAATTATCGACGCAAAGAACTTCGCGGCCCTCTTTTAATAGGCGGTCGCAAAGATGTGATCCTAAAAACCCTGCACCCCCGGCCACCAATACACGTTTACGCCTCTCGTCTTTCATCCGCAAAACCTTTCAAATTTATGCAATCGTATATTTTGCAAGTGCTCATAAACTTGAGGTAAACACCCCGAAACGGAGCCCCGTAACCCTCAATTTCATGGGCAAATGAGGGGTTCTGTGCCTCAAGTTTATGAGCACTTGCTATATTTTTATGGTAAGCCCAAGCGATCAGTGGTGTCAACTTCTGTTTACTCACCTAAACAAAGTAAACATGTGATGCAATCTGGGCTTTGGCCATTTGAGGGAGCCGATTTCTCGAGAAATCGGCTCCTTCAAATGGCCAAAGCCCAGATTGCATCATGTGTGAAAAAGCATACCAAAAGCCGGCAAAGAAAGTCAAAATTTCACTATCCGCGCTCGCAAAAAAAAATGTCATGCAAAATAAGAATTCTGCTCTTTATACTGGTGGCGACGAGCAAAAAGGTATCTAAAAAGTGCGAGTTTTAATTACTGGCGCCGCTGGGTTTATTGGTTTTCACCTAGCACGAGCATTAAAAACCAGAGGTGAATTCGTCATTGGTCTCGACAATTTCAATGCCTACTACGATCCGCAACTTAAATTTGCACGAGAACGAATTTTATCTCAGGAAGGCATCGAAATACTGCATGGGGACATTCAAGATTCTGCGCCTCTGAAACACCTCATTTCCCACCACAAAATCTCCCACTTTGTCCATCTCGCCGCGCAAGCCGGGGTTCGCCATTCCCTGGACAATCCGAATGACTATGTAGATTCCAATCTCCATGGATTTATCTCGATTCTCGAAGCCTGCCGCCATTTTCCCGAGATCAAACTCACCTATGCTTCCTCTTCCTCCGTATACGGACGGAACGAAAAAATCCCCTTTAGCCCAGAGGATCGGACTGATAGCCCGACGAATCTATATGGCGCCACAAAAAAAGCCAACGAGGTCATGGCCCATGCGTATCATCATCTCTATGGATTTGCCGTCACAGGGCTTCGCTATTTCACGGCCTATGGACCTTGGGGACGGCCTGACATGGCCTACTTTAGTTTTGCAAAATTGATTAACGAAGGGAAATCGATCCAACTCTTTAATCACGGCCACATGCGAAGAGACTTCACCTACATCGACGACATTATCCAAGGAACAATGGCGGCCATGGATCTCGGCGCTCCCTCAGAAATCTTCAATTTGGGCAATAACTGTCCTGTGGCCATCCCTACCCTCATTCAATACCTGGAAAAATCTCTGGGCAAAAAGGCGCACATTGAACTGCTTCCTGCGCAACCGGGGGAAGTGACAGAAACCTTTGCCGACATCGAAAAAAGCGTTAAGCTTCTTGGTTTCCGACCCACTGTCCACCTAGAACAAGGGATCGAGAAATTCGTCGAGTGGTACCAAGAATATCAATGCCCTAACATCGCTTCCACGTACGTTATTCCCAAGCCATAGGCACCGGCATGTTCTTTGATAAGGTTCGTAACTGCCGCATACGTTTCTTTGCGGGCCCAATCGCGTTGCCACTCACAAACTATTTGTAACCAGGTGACGGGAATAACGCCTGCTTGTGTCATTCGTTTGATGGCCATCTTATGAGCTTCAAGAGTTGACGCACCCGAAGCATCGATGACCGCATAGACTTCATAGCCTGCTTGCACCGCCGAAAGAGCTGGGAACGCCAAACACACTTCTGTCCAAAGAGCCGCCATCACGATTTTTTTCCGTTTGGTTTTCTCCACGGCTGCCACAAAATGTTTATCTTCCCACGAATTCATAGTGGAACGATTGATCGGCACTTGCTCTGGGAAAACAGCTTGTATTTGGGGAATTAAAGGACCGCTAAACTCTTTGGCTGCAACGGTCGTTAAAATGGTAGGGACGTGAAAAATTTTGGCTGCCTTGGCAAGACCCACCACATTGTTAATAATTGTCTCTCGATCTGTCGATTGCACGCCAAAAAACATTTGCGGCTGGTGGTCGATGAGGGCAAGAGCGCAATTTATGGGAGAAAGTAATTCAAGCGATGATTTGCTCATATTTGTTTTCCTTTGAGGGAATTGCAAAACTCGCTTCGCGAGCAAAATTTGATGATTTTTTCGTTGGTTCGACTTTTTGCAAAGTGACATATCCTCTTGGCCATAGGCACTTTGCAAAAAATCGAATCCATCGGAAAAAGCACAAATTTGGCTCCGAATGGAGTTTTGCAATTGCCTCAACAGGCGCTTAAATTTTGAAATGCATTGAGTGTAAATATTATGCTTGCACAAAAAATAGAGAAAAATCTACACTTTCGCACGTCTTATAAATCTTTTGTAAACCAAAAGCGGACAGAGGTTAAAGATTGCGCAAACGACAGGCATTTCAGAAACCCGTTCTATCTAACCATGAGGAAATAATATGACACCTATTGCACAACCAAGCTTGAAACGACCAGATATTGATCTTGAAACAAAACGACCAGCTCCTTTTCTGCGACAAGATGCTACAACCAATCTAGCAACAGAACTACAAACAGATGCGGCAGCTACGGGAGATACCATTGCACAACCAGCCGATGGAGCATGGACTCCAAACTGTCTTGTTAGACGCCATAACACTGGTGTAGAGCGCATTGCAGGTATATCCTCATGCCTTGGATTCGTACGAAAACTCGAAATCACAGCAACTAGCAGTCGTTTGGGAGATATTGTTAAAATCGCTGTGTTTGCTCTCGCAAACGTAGCTCTCGCGATCTGCGATGTGGTGAAAGGAGCTTTCACAGTGATTAAGAGCGTCGTGACAAAAGTTGTATGCTGCTGCCGAAAGACTGCGACACCTCCAGCTGAAGAAACACCAACGGAAGAACAACTAGCTGCGAAAAAATTCGTAGAAAAAGACTCAGAAACAGGTTCCGAACATTTTGTAGGAAGAGAAGAAAGAAAGGCGCTTACAGACCTCAGAGAGGTCAACGCAAGACTTCACACTCAAGATTTAGCTATGTCCAATTTGTCGAGACAATTTAATGACCTTACATATCGTGTAGATAATAATATTGTAAGGTTACGTAATCATGAAAATATGATTGGAGAATCAGCAACAATTCAAAGAAGTCATGGGGCTCTCATTCAAGACCTGACTGCTACAACGAAAACACTGAGAACGGCTCAAGCAGATGCAGACACAGCTGTAAAAGGCAGCATAGAAGTTCTAAATAAAGAATCGGCCCCGCTCAGAGGCCTTGGCAAAGTCGTTGATAGTTTAGATACAAGAACTTCTGACCTTTCAAGACAATTCGGAAGACTTGAGAATCAAATGGAACTGCTCGGGCAAAGAATCCCTATTCAATTCATGCCAAGGCCACAACAAGCTGCGCAGCCTTTAAGCCTTGACTCAATCCCTGAACTACCTAGATCTTCTAGTTCTAGCCTTCCAGCACAGTCTAGTTCAAGCTCTTCTAGCAGAACATTGGCAAGACAGCCAACTCAAGAAGACCTGTTGAATGATCGGATGGCTCGTTTTGAAGGGAATTTAGGGGAGATCTTGGAGACAGTTCGCCACTTGCAACCAGCACCAACACCAGCACCAACACCAACACCAACACCAGCGGCTATACCTGTTCCACCAACTGCACAACAACAACCATCTGCACAACACGAGGCTTTCTTTATGTAAATTCTAAGTGATCCTTAGGATTTAAAAATTTGCCCGTGAAGTTTTGCTTCACGGGTTTTTTGTTTTCTGATACATTAGAGGCAATTGCAAAACTCCATTCGGAGCCAAATTTGTGCTTTTTCCGTTGGCTTCGATTTTTTGCAAAGTGCCTATGGCCAAGAGGATATGTCACTTTGCAAAAAATCGAACCAACGAAAAAATCATCAAATTTTGCTCGCGAAGCGAGTTTTGCAATTCCCTCATTATACCCAAGAATTCTCACAATTTGGCCACCACAATGCATGCAAGCCTCCTTTTTAAAAGACTCTCCGATTCTCTGGTTGTCGTTCGCGATGATACCCCTCCCTTAACAAACTCCCCTCTTCTGACTCCAACTGGAGCCGATATGCCTACGGGAGATTATGGATTTGCTTTGATCAAGCTTTTTTTAAGCTTAATTTTTGTTGCAGGATTGCTGTGGCTCACAATGTGGTTTTTGCGAAGGCTTATTCGCTACCGACTCGAAAAAGGCAGCGGCACGCAAGCGATCAGGGTCTTAGAAAAAAAAATGATTAGCCCGAAAACCATGCTCTATTTCGTCGAGATAGAAGGAGAGAAAATTCTTTTGGCAGAATCGCAACTGGAAGTCCGACAAATCAAAACTCGACTCGGCCCGCCTTCAGATACTCAACATGCAGAACATTGTCCCTAACCACCGCGGGGCCGAGCGGCTGAAAGCATATCGCCCAAAAGAAACAATATTGTGAATCTTTGTTCATGAATAGATCCTTCAAGGCAGGTGTATAATCCGAAAAACGACGTAAATCGTGCGATCTCGTAGATCCTTTCAATATTCTCTCAGCACTTCCAGCCAAAACCCTCCCTTCCAAGGGAGAAAAAATTCCATAGACGCAGCATAACTGCATCGCAACTGCCATAATGGGAACTCGCACGCAGTCCCAGCTTACACGAAGCAAAATCTCCGACGTATCACACGTCCAATCGGCTATTCGTCCACATATCTCACTCAAATTTTTGGCGTGTACCGAATAGTAAACCATGCGACCAAACGTTCCGACCACAAGAACGAATGTTCGAACGACATGAAAGGCCATATTTACCAGGGTAAACAAGGGAATAGCGAATACGAGAAGCGCACATTTAATCGAGATCGTTCGCATCGTATCGGGGAAATATTGCATGGGAGGATTTGTTCGCAAATCAATGATTTGGATAGATCTTTGTCGTACGCCTTTACTGGTCGTATAAGTGACCCAAGCGGTTGCCCAGCCCTCGGGCAATTCTTCAATCACGGCTGACCCTGACGAGCCCTCTGTAGCAGATATTGGAGCAGACATTGCGATTCCTCCGAAAATACGATGAGAAGGAATTATAATTTAAACTGCGAGTTGCTAGCAAGAGAAAATTAGGCAAGTACTCATAAACTTGAGGTAGCCACCCCGGAACGGGGCCCCGGCTACCTCAAGGTTTATGAGCACTTGCAAAATTAGGGCATTTCGGAGGCAATGAACTTACAGATAACGTCCGCCGTGTAATCCAACTGCTCATGGGTGTGCGCCGAAGAAATAAACCACGCCTCTTGCGGAGCTGGCGGAATGTAAATGCCCCGATCGAAAAGAAAGCGAAAAAACTGCGCAAAAAGGGCTTCATCTAATCGCTCTAAATCAGTCTTTCTGTCCACTTTTGTGAGTCCAAAAAACAACGTGAACATCGAACCGCATCTTTGTACGCAAGCAGACTTTCCTTGCATCGCTTCTTCGATGGGTTTTACCAGCCGCTGCGTCTTTTCTTCCAAGAGCTCGTAAAATCCAGGCTGTTCAACAAGCCCAAGCGTTGCAAAGCCTGCTTGCATCGCTACGGGATTGCCGGACAATGTGCCCGCTTGATACACCTGCCCCAAAGGCGCTAAAAGATCCATGAATTCCGCTTGTCCCCCAACCGCAGCTGCCGGGAATCCTCCCCCGATCACCTTGCCTAAGCAAATCAAATCAGGCGAAATCCCAAACAGATGAGATGCTCCTCTAAGGCCCACTCGAAATCCCGTGATGACTTCATCGAATATCAACAAAGCGCCCGCTTTCGCTGTTTCTTCTCGAAGGAGTTCTAAAAATCCGGGGAGAGGCAACACCACTCCCATATTACCCGCTACGGGCTCTACAATCACTGCCGCTGTTTGCAGCGCCAAGGGACTTTGAAAAAACGAGCGAATGGCGTCAAAATCGTTGAAAGGAAGACAAATCGTATCGGCGATCACACCTGGATTTACGCCCAAAGAAGTGGCAGTTGCATTCAACCTGGCCACACCTGAACCTGCTTGAACGAGAAGAGAATCGTGATGGCCATGATAATGGCCTGCAAATTTGACGATTTTGGGTCTTTGCGTAGCGCCTCTTGCCAGACGAAGGGCAGTCATCGTAGCTTCTGTGCCCGAAGAGACAAACCGAATTTTTTCTATCCCAGGAATCAAGTCTACAATTTTGGAAGCAAGAAGCTCTTCGCCGGCATTCGTAATCCCAAACGAGCTTCCTTTGGCTATTTGCTGTTGCGCGGCAGAGACAACGTGCGGATGCGCATGACCTGCAATGAGAGCTCCCCAACTATTGCAATAATCGATGAATTCTCTCCCATCCACATCGCGGATCACAGCTCCCGCTCCAGATTCAACGATCATGGGGGGCATCGCCACGGCCTTAAAAGAGCGAACGGGCGAGCTCACGCCTCCGGGAATCACGCGGCAAATTTTTTCGAAAATCGCTTCACTTAGTACAGGCATGCAAATAATGGTAACGTAGCCATTGAATTTTGACAAATATTCCGGCACACTGCAACCAATGCGCCACGTATTTTTGGGATTTATTTTTTCTCCTCTGCTTTTGTCTGCCTTAGCCTATCAGGTAAAATTCATAGGGATTGACAATTCTGAATGCCTACGCGCCATCAAAGACGCTTCTTCTCTTGTCACCTTGCAAGATCGCCCCCCTCCTTCTCTCAATGGTCTTCGCTATCGGGCAGAATCTGACATGCCCGCCATCGAAAAAACTGTCCGCGCATTCGCCTACTACGACGCCGAAATTTCCTATGAAATCAGATCTCGCCAAGATCCCGTCCAAGTCATTGTCACTATTCGCAACCAAGGCCCTTATAAACTTGGCTCCTATTCTGTATTTCATGAGACGACCTGCAAAGAACCGCTGGAACTCAGCGATTGCTGTGCATTAACATTGGACCAATTGGGGCTAAAACTTGGAAAACCCGCTTGGTCTGTGAACATCGTCAACGCAGAGCTCCAAGTACTCACACAGCTTGCGAAGTGTGGCTATCCACTTGCGTTCATCGATAAACGAAAAGTAGAGGTGGATTCTGAGCAAAAAGAGGTCAATGCCGCCGTGTGCGTGCAAGAAGGTCCCTATGCCAAATTTGGTCCTTCTGTTCTTTTTGGCCTTAAGGAGGTCAATCCCCGTTTTATCGAACGGCGCATCGGATGGACCGAAGGAGAGACGTATAACTCAGAGTTGCTTGCGCAAACACAAAAACGGTTCATGAGGACAGATCTTTTCAGCTCCGTATATATATCACATGGCTCGGAGTTAGACCAGTTGGGCGAATTGCCCATGCAAGTGCGTTTCACAGAGTCTAAACACAAGCAACTCAGCCTCGGCGCCTACTATGCCACAGCGGATGGATTTGGAGGCTCTTTTGCTTGGGTAAACCGCAATTTGCGCGGAATGGGAGAAACCCTGGCCATCAAAGGCGATGTTTCCACAAGGTCGCGCGCCGGAGAAATGACCTATAAAAAACTCGACTTTTTAGGCCCCGACCAAATCTACCGAGCCACCGCCGGTTTGAGCCGGCAGAGAATTCATCCCTACATCGCGTTAATCTATGGATTGGGCAATTACTTTGATAAAACCATCGACGACAAACGCTTTTTAAGCATCGGCGTCGAAGCTGAACACTACAAGGTCACCCGCAGCGCCACCAATGGCACCTATGCCCTCATTGGCCTCCCTGTCATAATGCGCTATGACACCTCGAACGATCCGCTCAATCCAACAACGGGCTATACGCTCGTATTGCAAGAGATTCCCTACCAAACAATCATCCATTCTTCGCACCGTTTTATTAAGCAACGGTTCACATCCACATTTTACATTCCGCTCAATCCAACTCGGTGGGCCGTTTTAGCGCTGCGGGCGCAATTTGGATCCATCGCTGGGACGAAACGCAAGAACGTTCCCTTGCCTCTCTTATTTTTGGGAGGCACAGAAGACAATTTGCGAGGGTATCGCTACATGTCCGTGAGTCCCCTGAATCACAATAACCAATCGCTCGGGGGAAGATCGGCGATCTTTACCTCCGCAGAATTGCGCTTCCGATTTGGAGACTTTGGAGTCGTGCCTTTCGCAGATTTTGGTACGGTCACTTCAGGCGAATTGCCCGAGTTGAACGCCAAATGGTTTAAGTCAGTAGGTCTTGGGGTTCGTTACTTCGCATTTTTCGGTCCTCTACGACTCGATGTTGGGTTTCCTCTGGACAAAAGAAAGTTTGATCCAGTATTTCGTGTATACGCAAGCGTGGGGCAGTCATTTTGATGAAATGGTTTAAAATTGGAATCTTAGGTCTTTTAACACTCTTCATTCTTACGGCGCTTCTCATTGAGACGGCTCCGGGCAAAAGGCTTCTGGTCAGCATGCTCGTCAAAGCGCTGAATCGATCGGGGATTGCCTTAGAAGTGGGGGAAGTGTGGGGGAATTTCCCGCAGGAAATCAATGCCATAGATGTGCGTATCGCAGGACTCGTGGAGATCCAAACATTGCACATAGAGCTATCGATTCTCTCTTTGCTTGGAGGAGAGCTAAGAATCCATGACCTTACAGCTGACAACGTGCAAGTTTTAGCAAGCAAGGCCCAAAAAAACGGCGAAACCCGTTTGTCTGAGCCCAAATTCCCTTTGGCTGTGAATATACGTCATTACCACTTGACGCATGTCCAAGGACCTGAGCTGCCGGAACTTGCCTTAGAAGGCTCTGGCTCTATGCGACGGAAATCCAAATCCGCCTATCTCGAGGGAAAACTCACGAGATATGACGTCCCCGATGCGACTCTCGATTTTGAGATCGCTCGCAATAGACTCGGCAAAGTCGAAGGAGATTTTACTCTTTCTTCTCCCACCCTTGCCGTATTAAAGCCCTGGATACAAGAAGATTTAGGGGAAGGGAGCTTGTATACACATGCCCACACTCGCGGGACGCCCCGCGCTTTCACAGCGATGCTCGATGGAAAAATTGGGCATGATTTTCAAGATTGGGCGTTTAAAACCAGAGTCCGAAAAGATGCCAACAAACCGATCGAATTGCAAAAAATCGTAGCGTCTACGGTGGGGCTCAGAATCTCTGGCTCTGCAAACCTCACACTTGCCAACACCTTCGACAAAGCTACATTACAACTTCGCGTAGATCTAGCTACGTTACCCCTTCCAGCAAAAATAGAAGGCACGCTCTTTGCGCGAGGCACTGTTGTAAACACACCTTGTGGACTCGACACCAAAGCGTCTTGGGAAAGCCAGCAACTTATCCTCAATGGCGTACGTTTGACCGAGGCGTCTGGGACACTCGCAGGCCTCATCCAAAAACAATGCTTCACGGCAGATGTTGCCGCCCAAGCGAATTACCGCCAAGCGCTCTGGACCTTAAACACGCCGTTGACCCTGCGAAAAGGACCAGAAACTTCGGGTTCATTTGAAGAGTTTCACCTAGATTCAGATCTTTTAGCCATGCAGGGAAACCTCACCTTCGTCGATCATCTCTGGATTGGAAACGTTGCCTTCCAACGTGCCAATTTGTCTCTTTTTCACGACGGTTTATCAGGAGTTGGCCAAGGAACTGTGATTCTTCTTGCCGATCATGGCGAACAACAAATCCAAACTAATATTTCTGCCAATAACCTGGCTTATGGCCCTGTATCGGCCTCCTCAGCCCTTGTGAAAACAGATGGCGATGTGCGCAGTGCTGAGCTAGAACACGTAAAATGGAAAAAAATCATTCTGGACACCGCCGCCGTAGAATCGTCAGGCACGCAATTTTCCGTAGAGGCTGAGGGGAAATTGCTGCAGCTAAGTGCCGCGGGTCAATGGAATGCTAATCACATTATGATTGAAACAGCTGAAGGCAGGTTCTTGCAACATGGCTTCCGCCTCTTAGCGCCCACTGACCTTGCTTGGGGTCCCGATCGTTTTTCATGGGATCGATTGTATGCGGTCTATGGCCCAGGCGTCATCGATGGAAGCTACTCCCAAGAAAAAAATACAACGGACTCTCACGCCCTTCTCCAAAAAATCCCGCTCAATATTCTCTCCTTAAACCCGATGGAATCCCGAGTGGAAGGCACTTTTGATGCGAAGGCTACGCTCCACAAAAAAGGAGACGTTACTGAAGCTGATTGGAGCTGGAATCTAGCGAAAGGCCTCCTCGAAGCGCAAGTAGAGACCCTCTATTTTGAAGAGACGCCACCAGAACCACTCACAGTGGCGGCTTCTATGGAAGGGAAGCTTCATGGAGAGAAGCTCCAACTTGTCGCGAATGTGCAAGTACGCGATGTACCTTTCTTGAACCTAGATCTCACAACGCCTTTGCACATAGATAACGATTGGCAACTATCCATTCCGCCTGGACATCCGTCCAAAGACCCATTAGGTTCTCTTAAGGCGCAAGGAAGGCTGGAGGATTTTGTCGATTTTCTCGATCTCGGCATGCATCGGGTGGCAGGAGTTGCCGATTGCGATCTCACTCTATCGCGAGGAACCGTGCAAGGCACTTGCACGTTGCAAGACGGCTATTACCAAAACTATGTAACGGGCACGGAACTTAGCCACATCGCCGCGAAATTTGAAGGGTCAGGCGATAGTTTAGTGCTAAAATCGCTGACAGCTAGGGATTTGCAAAACAATGAAGTGCTGTCTGCCAAAGGCCTTATCCATCTATCTCTCAAGGATCTCTTCCCCTTTCATTTCGATGCTAAATTCGATCACTTCAACATTGTGCAAATCGATCTTGTGACAGCTACGGCAGAAGGAACGATTGCAGTAGATGGCAATCTAGAGTCCGCTCTGACCACAGGCGCCGTCCAGATTACCAAAAGCGACATTGCCATTCCGACCCACATCCCGAGATCTTACCCCGACCTAAAAGTCATTTATAAACACAGGCCCATCACACCGATCGTACCATCGACTCCAAAACCTCCATTTCCTCTGCATCTTGACCTCAAAGTCGATGCGCCTAAATCTGTGTTCATCAATGGTCGTGGGATCACATCAGAATGGAACGGCGATTTTACCATTGGAGGGAGCTTTGCAGAACCTGACGTCCAGGGAAGTTTGGTCCTCATTGATGGAGAGTTCTCATTTGCTGGCAAGCGTTTTAAACTCAGCAACGGCTCGCTGTCCATGCAAGGCAATCAGTACCAATTGCCCCTCATCGACATCATGGCCACGACAACCGAGAAAGCGATTACGATCACCGCGAGATTAAAGGGCCCTCTCAACCGACCGCAACTTACCTTTCAATCCGTCCCTCCCCTTCCCCTCAGTGCGATTTTGTCCCACCTCCTCTTTGGAAAAGACCTGTCAGATGTCACGGGACTCCAGGCGCTCCAATTAGCAGGCACTGTTGCGTCTGTTGCGGGAGAAGGTCCCGATATCCTCGAAATCACTCGAAAATCGCTGGGCGTCGACCGGCTACAAATTGTGATGACGCCGACTCGTTCCAGCGAAGGCTATGAAGGAAAAGAGACAATCACGCTAGAAGTCGGAAAAGTACTCACGCCTGGGATCATTCTGACCGTTAAGCAAAGCGCGAATGATAGCAATCCCGACATAGGCATCGAGGTCGATTTGACGCAGGGATTTGTCTTAGAAGTGGAAAGCCAGCAACAGCCAGAGCAAGGGAAGTTTTCCCTCAAGTGGAATGTTAATTATTAGGGTATATGTCACTTTGCAAAAAATCGAACCAACGAAAAAATCATCAAATTTTGCTCGCGAAGCGAGTTTTGCAATTCCCTCATTTGACCCCAAATATATTTTTCTGCTAAACTCTCCCCTCTTTATAAAGCGTTTACATAGAATGACATTCATTCAATGTTAAGATTCAAATAAAGTTTGAATCTAGCGCCATTAAACCAAGCATCTTATATTGAGCTCGGAACCTGGAGGCAATTACATGGCACCACAACAAATCGAAGTAGAAAAACGGCTGATCCTTGAGCAGGGGGCAGATGCGCTCGCAACAGTCCAGACCGAGGAAATCCCATCGATTCCTGAGATCGATGCCAAAGGTCGCAAGGCGATTGGCGGAATAGATTATCCAATTCCAGGCATGCTCCAGAAAATGTCGAATGACGTGTCCGCCTCAGACGCTTCCCCAGAAGCGCTCAAAGTGCAACGCGCGACAAGTCACTTGGTTTCTAAGCATTCTGTGGAGTCTCCCATCAATCTTCTTTCCAAAAGAAGCGCTCGCAACGCACCCATAGAATCAAAAGCGGAAGTATCTAATGAGCGTGCTAAAGAATTTCTTGCTAATTCGGCAAAACTTGAAGAAAAGACCAAAAACACTCTCGATACGGCGTCGGTTACTAACATCGTTAAGCAGCAATATGGCGCACAACTTCTGGAACAGGCTAACGAGCTATTAGACGGTCGTAACATCCCAGAAAATCTTCCCGATTACAGCCACTTAAATGCTGAACAGCTCTTGACTAAGTCGGCAGAACTTGAAAAAAAGGCTGAAGATGCTCTCGATGCGGCGTCCGTTGCTAACATCGTTCTCAAGCAAACGATCGAAAAACGAAAATTCCCCAATGTCGCTAAAGAAATTTTGATGCTTGGCCTCGAGATAGAGAAGAAGAAAACGGCAGAGCTGGAGCGCTACAAAATAGAAAGTGACAACCACCGGGCTCAGATTCGAAAATTGCTAGACGTAAGCGAACTGCTCGAAAGATTGCCAACTGACCAACCAACGCATAATTTGCAAACGGCTATTCTCGATCAATTGGCCAGTCCTAAAAAAGAGGAAATGGAAGCATGCATCAAAGAAGTCTTTCGCAACGGATCGTTCGACATTACCAAGGCACAGTTGGCTGGCGGGAATGCGCGGATCAACGAAATGATGTCAGAGCACAAAACGGCAATGACCAATCTCATGACCAACAACATCTCTCTGGTCATCCACGTTCTCCAAACACTTGTGCAGATTTTGCAAAATACGCTGCGATTAGACGAGAGACTCAACGACAAAATCATCTCGCACACTGGAGGCAGGTAGTGCTAGCAGACTTACTCGACCCCAAAAAGGCCGAAGATCTGACAGAAGAAGCCGTGGAGCAGTTTTACACCTACGGATATGCCCAATATAAGTTTGGCAATATTTCGCAGGCCATTGAGGTATTTCGAGTCCTTTGTGCAAGAAGACCTTTTGAGTCGCGATTTTGGTTTGGGCTCGGCGCTTCTTGCCAAGAGCTAAAGCAGTATGAAGCAGCGCTCAAAGCCTGGGCCATGGCAGCAATTACTGAACAAAGCGATCCGTACCCCCATTTTCATGCTGCGGAGTGCGCTTTCTCGATGCAACGATTAGACGAGGCGCGGCTTGCCTTGACAGAAGCTGAGATTCGCTTGGCCAATGACAAAAACCACCCGCTTCGGCAGCGCATCCCTGCGCTAAAGACGACGTGGAAACTATAGGAGAACGAGACTATGTGTATGGGCTTCCCAAACCGTTTTGGCTGGATTAACCCGTTTTATCCACGGGCCGACGACGCAATTGATACAACCGCTGTGCGCAGCGCACTCGGAACAAGCTCCAGGAATGCTGTAGAGCCAAAGCCAAAAGAGACGGCACCTGAAGGGAGAGCGCCTAGCTTGCCTACTACTGATTCGATGAAACCAAATAGTGCAATTCATTACGTCACCTTCTGGAAAATGTAATCACATGACAGCAAGCATTGAACAGATTAACGCCCTCGACGAAGACGAAAGAAGCCGCAAGCGCATCGCTGCATGGGGCATTTGTCAGCAATCCTGCAATACTGCGGGAGATACTGTTCACAAACGAGATCTTTCTCCCCAGGCCATCGACTGCTTAGACAGAACGGAATTCGCAGCGAAGGCCGCCCTTGGGCAGACACATCTCGCCTCCCCCATCGATCAAATACGCGAAAATTCAGACGTATCGAAAACTCGTCCCGCGGGCACCAATGCCGTCATAGATGCCGCAGAGTCTTCTGGAATCGTAGGACCTAAAATCCAATCGCTCTTCGATTTATCAGGGAGCATGGGAAAACGGAAAGAACCGAAGGAAATAGACACATCTCTTGTATACGACGCGCGGTCAAGTTTGGTGAATTTGGAGGACCATCAGAGCAGCCCATCTTCGATGAATCATTCCTCGGCCATATTGATGCAATATGGCTCTCGTCATGATTCATCGAATCTGAGCCACTCTGAGGCCCTCCAGAATTCACCAAACTTAACCGCGCGCCGTATACCTTCACCTTCGACAGAAGAATCTAGACCTCAGCTCCCCCTCCCCAAAACGCTTTCTGAAAAAACGGAGCCCGAAGTCAAAAATTACTTGCAGCTCGTTCTAGAGACGTTAGGTTCGATGGAAAAAGTCATAGATGAGTCGACTCATCACTTTGATCTAGCAACTCGGAAAGACCTACAAGAACTGGGAAAGTTGCGAGAAGCAAAAATCGCAGCCATCCAAACGCATGTAGAAGAGCTCTCGCACAAAGAGTCGTGGGCAACCTTGCAAACCATCGCCCGTTACCTGGCTTACGCCTCCTCTGTTGCCATCGGCTTTACCGTTGGCGGGCCTGCAGGATACTTTCTCATCGCGGGTGGGGGGCTTGGTCTCGCAAGCTCTATCGCCAGCGACACAGGTCTTTGGCCGGCTCTTGCCGCTCATTACGACAAATCGATAGAAACGCAAAAACACATTGTGCAATCGATCGAACTGGCTACCACAATCATCGCGCTTGGCCTGGTTCTCTTTGGAACTTCCATAGCAGCTCCTGTCCAAGCTCCTCTTGTCTTTACTTGGACGTCTGCCGCCTTAAGCGCAACATCAAAACTCGGAGAGGGCTGGTCCCAAAAAAAATTCAGTGACATTTCCGGGCAGCTTGAATCGTTAGAAACAAAAATCCGTATGATGCAAGAGAAGACAAAAGCTGGTTCAAAGCACATGCAAGACGATTTGCACAAGATCAAAGAAATGACTCTAGAAGTGGAGAAAATCCTCTCCGGTGCAGAGATTCATTTGTAGAAACTTTTTATAATTGGAGAATTTTTATGGCAACCTCAACATCTTTCGACCCAAACACCACGACCCAACAAACTTACAAGCCTTTAGATTCAGAGGCTATTAAACTAGAAAACCTCTCTCCAGAAGAACAATCCTTCCTGGAAGAAGTGATGGCACTTGCGTCCAAAGCAATTAACGAGACAAAGCGATCTTCTTCTGAAGACGCCATCGAAAAACCGGTTTCTCTCATCGAAGAAAAATCGCCTGAGACCACAGAAATCGGCGAAATCGCCCTCAACGCAGGCATTGTAAAAGAAAAAAACCCGCTTGACACCATGGCAGAAATCGAAGCGCGTTGCCGACAAGAGTTAGACGTTGCAAAACTCAACTCTGACGAGCCAAAAGTCAACTATCTTACGCAAATGAGCCGACTCATTGCAGAGATTTCGACGCTGTTAAATGAGTGGACACAACGAGATAACCATCGCTCTGAAGAGAAGAAAAAAGAATATACCGAAGCCTCTACCGCTATCGAGTACAACCAATACTCAAAAGGGGGCTGGAATCTAGCTCTCGGCGTGGCTAATGCGGCCCTCAGTGCTTGGAGCCCCAATGCATCTCTCGGACCTCTACAGCAAAGCATTAACAATTTCCTCGATGGACAGGGAACAAAACCAAGCCAAGAAAACCAACTCACTCTGCAAACAATCCAAAAACTCACTGAATCATCGTCGAGCAACGCCGATTTGCGACAGAAGTCCCTCGAAGTGCTTCAAGCCATCAGAGACTGGGCGACAGCAGCTGCGCGTCACGGGTAGTTTTTTTAGACATCTGTTAAGCAATCAATGCCTGGCAGATGTCCGAATTCCAAGTATTCGAGGGTGGCACCGCCACCCATCGAAATGTGGGTGAAGGAGTGTTCTAGCCCCAGTTGGGCAACCGCCGCGGCGGAATCCCCTCCTCCCACAACCACTTTGGCTTTCGTGTTAGCGAGAGCCAAGGCGATTTCCCGAGTCCCATTCATAAATTTCGGCATTTCATACACGCCTAGCGGCCCATTCCAAAAAATCGTCGCAGCTTTGGGAAAAATCTCTGCCCATTCCCGAATCGTATTAGGTCCAATATCCATTCCTTGGAGGCCATCTGGAATCCCCTTTTCCACCTCGATCACTTGTGTCTTGGCGTCATTCGAGAACGCATCTGCGACCACTAAATCCACCGGTAGCTGAATCTTTGATCCTGACATTTTAAGAATCTCGCGCGCCATATCAACAGAGCCTGGCTCCAATAGCGATGCGCCGATGGGTATGTTCTTTGCCTTGAGGAAAGGATACGCCATTCCTCCGCCAATGAATAAGCGATCCACTGTCTTCAGAAGATTTTTGATCACGCCAATTTTGCTCGTTATTTTAGCGCCCCCCATGACGACAAAAAAAGGATGGGCAGGCTGGTCCAATAAGCAAGAAAGAGCGGTGATTTCCTTTTCCATGAGAAGGCCGGCAGCAGACGTCTTGGGGAAAAACTTCGCCACCAAAGCGGTTGAGCTATGCGCTCTGTGCGCAGTGCCAAATGCATCATTGACATAAACGTCGCCCAGTTTCGCCAATTGGGCAGCATAGGTGGGCTCCTTGGTTGGATCCTCTTCGCCCGGGTGAAACCGCACATTTTCCAAGAGTAGAATCTCCCCCTCTCGCAGGCTCGCCGCCATTTTCTCCGGCTCGTCGCCAATGGACTCAGAGGAGAAAAGCACCGGCTTTTTACAAAGCGCCTCGAGCCTTGTTCGGATAGGCGCAAGCGTCAGCTTGTTTCGATCTGAGATACTCTCAGGCCTACCTAAATGGCTCATTAAAATGAGCTTACCTTTGTGGCGTAAAATATACTCAATGGATGGCAAAACCGCTTTGATGCGCGAGTCATCGGCGATGGTTCCGTCTTTATTCATAGGTGTATTGAAATCGACGCGCATGAGCACTCTCTTGCCTGCAAGAGAAAGATCGCGGAGGGACAGTTTTTTCATGCTTCGAGCTTTTAACAGATTAACTCGCAATTGTCAAAAAAAAAGCCCGTCTCCTCAAATTTGAGGGACGGGCAGTTTCCTTCCTAAATCATACGGCATATCCATCCAACCACGTTAAATTTGGTTAGATAGCATATATCAACTAAAAATTTCAGCTTTCTGTCACCACCCGGCCTTTAATTATACGGCCATCAAGACTCTGATAAGTAGTATGAGTACTTGATTAGAACAAGTTCCCAACCCAAGTAAGGGCAGAATCCCCAAAAGAGAGGGCTTCTTTTTCAAATGCATTGAGTCGGAACTCACTGTTTGCTTGGATCTCTCCAATCTCTTTAGCTTTCTTTTGCGCTTTGAGTGCTTTTGCGAGATTAATATCCACACCAAATTCCATCTGGTTAAAGGTATCTTCATAAACTTTTGACAGGCCGCTTATACACTGATTAATTCCCTTTAGCAATGCAGCTGCTTGATCCTCTCCTCCTTGGAACAAAGGAAGAATAGTCTTACGAACCGAGCGATTCTCTAAAGCTAATTTAAGGAAATACGCATCTCTATAGAGAGATTGTAAGAGCAAATTTCCCTCGCGATCTGGCATAACACATGCCTCGATAACTCTAGACCCTGATCGAGTAATTTTCTTTAAATTATGAAGAGTTGTATCTAAGCGCAGAAAAGCTTTTTGAAAACTATTTTTTCGCAAATTCGTTTCTTCAAGCATCGATCCATCGCGAAAAATAGCCTTAATGACAGACTGAAATTTGTCTGAAGAACGTGACTCTTTCATATACATTGAACTGTGCAATTTATCAATGGTTGTCGCAAAAGCACGGCTCTGATTAACATCCACCTGCGTTGCAGATACTGGGAATAATGTACCGGTTTTCCCGACAACAACTTGATTTGCATCTTCAATTGCTTGTCGCTCTCCCAATTGTTCTACAATAGCTCCACGGATGTATCTCTTATAAATAGTCGCATGATTGCGATAATCTTCATCATGTTGTGTGAAATCAGGAGTGTTTTTCAACTTGTTAACAAAATGATTATTATTAATTACATCTAAAAACGTTATTGTTCGACGCAAAGTTGCTAAATCTTCTTTTATAATAGTTCCGTCAACGAATTTTTTTATCATTTCGCTAATGAGATGTTTTCCAATAGAACGGAAAACTTCTCCAGTGAGGCGGTGATTTGCGTTTGCTTGCATTGTAAGACGTTTTTCCAATGGTGTTTTCAATGATGTTTTCAAATCCTGGGGGCTAGAAAGTCGATTGCTTGCATCTTCAAGGTCTGCCGTACTTGCTTTTTTATAATGAAGCTCCCAACCCGATAACGGGTTATAAACAGGAACCAGTTCTTCTTCAAATGTTAAACGTTCCAAATCAGTGCGAATTATCTTATAGATCATTTCTTGGATAGAATATCTAAAGGCGAGCGTCTTTTCTCCTGAAGAATTTTCCACACAATCTGTACTGTTTTTGCCCAGAATGGACGCAATATCGAGACCGGTGCCGAGCGTGCCATTAGTTCTAAACTGAGCCACAAAAATTTGCTGCGTCATAGGATCGATGGTCGTAACAACATCTCCAAAAAGAGGATCTACTTTACCCATACGAGGCTGCTTATTTAATCCGTCAATTATTTTCGCATCCTGACCGTCACGTGTCCATAGTTCTAGAACGTTCGTAGTAAGTCGCGCTTGCTCATTAGTCTCTTCCATTCTGGCCAATTTAGATGGGTCTATGGAATCGATGTTTTGCTTTATGGCAACGCTAATTGGATCCAGAATGCGATTCACCTCACCTAAAAGTTTATTGGAATAAGAAAGCGTAGCAACACGCAACACTTGAAGTGTCTCGTTTGTCAATAAGGCCGGTAAGGCCGGTCCCGCTACACCCGCCGGCATCGCTGGAGCTCGAAGAAATGCTCTAGTAAGAAACACCCTATCTCCGTTAAAAACAGCAAGCATAAAATCGCTTTTCTGTTGATCGTCCCATCCGGGGATTGCTTGAATTGGAGCATTCAGAGTGTCCCACAAGATTTCTTTTTCTTTTTTGCTCATTACTTGAGCAGCAAGATCTATCAGACTGTTAATCGCCTTCTGAGGAGTACCTTGAAACGCTTGGAATATAGTGTCATGCACACGCGCTTGGAAGACGCATGTATCCATCTTAGGTTTAGCCTCTCTTAGAACAGAAAGCTCATGTTGTCTTTGAAAGTGTACATAGGTAAATTGCCGATTCAGTTGCTCGATTTTCACCTTATTTAAAGCAACATTTGCGGCATGTAATGGCCCAAACAATAGACCTAACTCAGCTTCGGATTGTGTTAATGCCAACCGAGCGGCATCACGGATCGCTCGAGCTTCGATGACTCTATTTCGGGCCGAATGTTTAGCTAAAGAAAGGGGATCAATTGAAGCCACACCATTTACAACCACTGGGACAAAAGGTGGCATATCGAGTGCGTTTGCCTCGTTAGTTGCTCTTACAAGTTCTGCTTCGTCTGTTGCTAGACTCGTTTTTAGGGTCTGTAGGATTGTCTGTTTAGCACCAACGACTGCTTTAGCGTCAGAGACTCTTTGTTCAGCTTGCGCTATGTTTCTAACTACTTCGCCATTATAGGCAGTAAAATTCGTAGTAAGATTACCCCAAATTGCTTTTTCAGAAATTTGATTCCATTGCTTATCGCGGTGGACAGCAAGCTCAGCTAAAGACATAAGATCAGTGAGAACCATGTTCGTGGTGTTAAGAGACTTCACGCTTGCCCCAAATAACTTCGTATCATGATGATTTGGTACGCTTTTGTTGGTTGAAGCTGTTGCATCATAAGGTTCAAATACTGATTTTTCCCCGCCAGCTCCATTTATCTTTTGCAAAAGAGCAAGTCTATCTTTAGGCGGGGTTGCAAGATAAGTCGTGTAGTCATTATACCCCTTGCTTGCCAATTTAGAGGCTAAGGTCCAGGCAATCGAAGCGTAGGAAGCATAACGCGCTTTTTGTAAAACATTTTTAAATGGCGGACTGTTGTCCATAATTTTCTTTAGATATCCTTCTTTAGGAAGAAATCGTTCAGCCAAAGTAAGTACCGTCGACAAGCCTACGGCCGTACGTAAACCTATAGCTTGGCATGCGCTATGTGTGAAATGAAGATAGGCTGTCTTCTCTAGAAGAGGATGAATACGAGGATAATTTCTGGAGAAATATCCGGCTGCAGCAACACCGGCGTGTACAAAATATGGATGAATAGACCCAAATCCTTTTCTACCAGCCATTGGATTGGTCGGAAATTTGTCAGATAATGAAAAAATTAAATTGTTATAATGCGTGGTAACGGCACCAGTCACCGTGTCTCTTAGTTCGTCTAAAGATCGAGTAATATTCCCGTCTCCAAAAAACTGTTTTAAAAGACTAGTCGATTGAACAGCAGTTGGATTTTTACTAATTGGTAAATCTCTTGTTCTAAGAAACGTCATATATTATCCTATCTTTTATAGTTTTATTTTTTATTAAGTTAATTATAACATCAAGTTAAATTAACATAAATAATAAATATAAATTTAATATTAAATTAATGGTATAAAATAAACTTAATTAATATTAATATTTTTAAAATGCGTATTGTTAAAATTATTAATTAACAAAAATAGTTTTAATTAAGTGGTTAGAATAATAAATATTTCACTCTTCGACAAGAGCAAATCTAGGCTGCAGCTCACCATCAACTAAAATATTTTCTACGAACATAGCTACGGGACGGACCCATACCCCACCATCCCCATATAAGGCCTGGTAGACCACCAGTTCTTCTAGGGATTCACTGTGACGAGCGATAGCTAGCACGCGATAGCGGAGCTTTTTGTAGTGTTCATACAGGCCACCGACTACGACGGATTTGGCTGAATCGGACAAATTTTGGAGGGATTTTTGAGTCATACACGTAAAGGAGTAAGATGACGGGTGCCGAACTTGAACCAGTCGCAAGCGGACTATGATTCCGCTCTTGTCGGCCCTGTATATTAAGCTGCGGCGACTTATACCAATAATAATAGCTCAGTGAATAATTTAATGTCTAATACTATGTCGAGTCATTTATCCTAGGTAAACGTCTATTTAGTCCACAGACAGTTCGAAAATCAGCGTTGTTATATTGCAACTATCTTAGCGTAAGGCGTTTAATTTATGCTATTGCTTAAATACATCTTTTTCTGCAAAAATGAAGAAAAATACCCCCATATTTTCTGCAAAAACCCTGGAAATTAGGCAGTACAATGAAAAGACTTATTGAAAAAGATTTACTTTCATGGAAAAACAAGCCCGATCGCATGCCTCTTCTTGTCAGAGGGGCGAGACAAATCGGAAAAACCTATGTGATTGAGCAATTTGGGAAAGAGCAATTTGAGTCGATCCTTACAATAAATTTTGAAGAGTCAAAAGATACGCGTAAAACGTTTGACGGCGATCTGAATCCAGCGCTGATCATGAGAGACCTTTCGGCCCGATTCAAGCATCCAATCATTCCAGGAAAAACGCTTTTATTTTTCGATGAAATCCAAGCCTGCCCAAATGCCCTTCTCAGCCTTCGCTTTTTCAAAGAACAGGTACCTGAGCTGCATGTGATTGGAGCTGGCTCCCTTCTCGAATTTATTTTGGGCGATGAGCGATTTTCTTTTCCTGTAGGAAGAATAGAATATTTTTATATGCGGCCCATGTCCTTCATAGAATTTATCATGGCAAAAGGGGAAACCTTAGCGCAATCTTGGCTTGAAGGAGCGTTTCCCGATGAAATCGGGCCTGCAACTCATGCAAGCCTCCTTCGATTAGTCAAAGAGTATTTCATCGTAGGTGGGATGCCGGCAGCCGTTGCCTCGTTCATAAAAACGGGTCAATTTTTAGATCTCGATGTCATTCATCACAATCTCTTGAATGTCTATGAAAGTGATTTAGGGAAATATCCCAAAAATTCGCAGCAAAAATTTATGAGGCTTTTGTTCGAAAACGCCCCTCGCCTGATTGCAGAACATTTTAAATACGCCAAAATTCATCCTCATGCGCAATCGCGCGATTATATGGAATCTCTCGATGTATTGACTCGAACGGGCATTTTGCATCAAGTTTTTGCCAATTCTGCTTCGGGAATTCCATTGGCGTCTCAAAAAAATGAAAAAAAGTTTAAGCTCCTTTTTTTAGATATTGGCTTGCTTCCTAAACCGCTTGTTTCAATCTTCGATACCGAAGACCTCATTGCAGTCAATCAGGGGAAGTTAGCGGAACAATTTGTAGGCCAAGAACTTATTGCCTATAACAAGCCCTATCTAAGAGGCTTATTGCACTATTGGGAACGAGAAAAAAAAGGCTCTGAGGCTGAAGTTGACTACGTGATCGAAATAGAGAATCATATCGTGCCTATTGAAGTGAAAGCAGGCGAAATTGGAAGCCTTCGTTCTTTGCGACAATTTATGGCAGAGAAAAAGACTCCGTTGGGTTTGCGAATCAGTCAAGCCCCTCTTGCCTTAGAGCGAGACATCCTTTCGGTTCCCTTCTATCTTATCCAAGAAATCCCCCGCCTTTGCTCTTCGATTCTGAAGAAGTCTGAGTAATGACAATAGCAATAATCGTGAATAAGCCTCATGGAAGCTATATGGCGCGGAGTTTTCTTTATGGGCCTGATGAAATTCACAGCTAAATTGTTTGTTTATTTACGCGAGAAAGTAGCGAAGCGAATAGTGCGCTTCCCACGGCAATCATGGCGTCATGAATTAGAGCCATGTTTTCTAGACAACCAGACCCTAGTCCATTTTTCATGAAAAGCGCAAGGCTTTCTTAAAGGATATGTTTGAAGAATAATGACTTTGGGAGGATGACGGTAGCCGGACTCGAACCAGCGACAAGCGGATTATGATTCCGCTGCTCTAACCAACTGAGCTATACCGCCAGTTGAAAAAATTAGCGGGGGTAGGACTCGAACCTACGGCCTTTGGGTTATGAGCCCAACGAGCTAACCACTGCTCCACCCCGCGATATATAAGAAGATCCAAGTCTAGCATGGCGAGTGATTTATCTCCAAACTTTTTGTTTTTTTTGTTGTTTTTTCATCAACGAAATAATCACTGTCCATGTCGTTTCAAGAGAACGTCCTGTCTGCTGCAGAAGAGCGGAAATACCCTTTTTCAGAACCTGTGGCTCTTTGGCAAATTGCTCGATTTCTGCCGCTAAATCCCTTGCCGCCACTTGTTTTCCAGCTCCCGCTTGCAATACGCGCAAAGCTAATTCATTTTGATTGTGCATATGGGGCCCAAAAAGAACCGGCAGGCCATAAAGTGTTGGCTCGAGGATATTATGCCCCCCTACGCGGGAAGAATAGCTTCCAGCCACTATCGCAATGTCGCAAAGAGCACATACGTTTGGAATTTGCCCCATGGCATCGACCAGGACGACACGAACAGGTTCAGCGATCCGTTCTTTATCCCCCCAACGGCAAAAAGGGATTTGCGCATCCTCTAGCATTTTTGCCACAAGGCCAAAGCGCTCAGGATGACGTGGGGCTAAATAAATCATAGCAGAGATATTTTGGAGAGCGGCTAAGAGCTCTTCTTCTTCAGGGGCGTGGGTTGATATGACCGCAATGGATAGGCCGTTCTGGGCAAACGTTCGACCAAGGCTCACATCCCTTTTCTCGGGCAAGGCATCGAGCTTCAGGTTGCCCCCTATTTGTAGCGGAGTTGTACTTCTTAGCAGAGAAGCAAACCGGAGCCGATATTCTTCATTTTGCACTAAGACATGATCGAATAGAGAAAAGAGTCTGCCCGCAAAGAAAGGGATTTTCACAAAACGTTTCGCAGATCTCTCCGAGATTTTCCCGCTCACCAAAACGATTTGACCGCCTTGTTTTTTTACCTGCGTCATGTGCTGGAGCCAAAAATCGCTCTCCACGAGGAGGAGGAGCTTCGGTTGCAAAACACGGGCCCATTTGCGCATAACCCAGCTAAAATCAAAGGGCATAAAAGAGATAGCGTCAGCTTCTTTGAGAGAGCGTTTGGCCTCGTCAAAGCCCCCGCCTGTGGCGGTTGTGACGACAATGAATGCGTGAGGGGTTTCTTGCTTGAGTTTGGAAAGCAATCCTTTGGCCGATTTAGCCTCTCCTACAGAGACAGCATGCATCCAGATCACGGGCCGTCCATTGGGGCAAGGAGGAAGCGCCCGAAATCTGCGCCAAAATGTGGGGAATTTGTGTTGCCAAATGATGCGGGGAAGGCTAGCCACAATGCCTAGCAAAATCCCCGCATCATACAAAAAGCTCATGATTGCATCACGATATTGAGCAATTTATTCGGCACAAACACCGTTTTGACGATATCCCCGATGAGATGTTTTTCCACTTCAGGGTTTTGCCGAATGAGACCCATCAATTCCGATTCAGTGCGGTCTTTCGGCAGCTCAAACCGCCCGCGAAGCTTCCCATTGATTTGTACCACATACAAGACCATTTCATCGATTAGGTATTTGGGATCAACCGGAGGGATGGGCTCATAGGTCATGGACGCATGCGAATTGGTTAGATAGGCCCACATCTCTTCTGCGATGTGCGGAGCGAAGGGATAGAGCATTTGCACCGCTTGCTTGAGACAGCTTCGTGGATAGACAGCAAGCGGAATGAAGGCATTGATAAATTCCATCATGCGAGCAATTGCCGTATTGAATTGGAGAGCTTCGATGTCTTTAGTCACAAATTCGACCAGACGGTGCGACAACTTCAACGCTTCCAAACTCTCCTCTTCCACCACCTTTTCGGAGAATACCATGTCATAAAAACGATTTAAAAAACGTCTGCAGCCACTAACGGCATCTGTATTCCACAGCTTTTCTCGCTCAAAGGGCCCCATGAACATTTCGTAGAGACGCAGGGCGTCGGCGCCAAATTCTTCGATGATCTCATCGGGTGAAACGCCATTGAGTTTTGACTTGGACATCTTTTCCATCTGGACAAAGAGCTCTTCCCCCTTCCAGGTAAAAACGCCATTTTGCTCTTGCACTTCGTGGGGATCCACGTAGCCGCCGCCTGGCTTTTTAAAGGACTTCGCCGTGACAAGGCCTTGATTGCGCAAGGTCATGAAGGGCTCTTCTGTATGCACAAGTTCACAGTCAAAGAGCACTTTATGCCAAAATCTTGAATACAGAAGATGCAAGACTGCATGCTCAACGCCGCCCACGTACATGTCAACTGGCATCCAATATTTTTCCTCGGCCATCCCCCAAGCATGCTGCGTGTTTTTGGGATCGCAAAAACGAAGATAATACCAGCATGACCCTGCCCACTGCGGCATCGTGTTGGTTTCTCGGAGCGCCTTTTTGCCGGTTTTTGGATCTGTGATCTCCACCCAGCGCCTTTCTTTAGCCAAAGGACTCTCCCCCGTGGAAGCAGGCTTAAAGTCTTCAACATCTGGTGGCGTTAGAGGCAATTCATCAAGTCCTAAAGCTCTCATAGAACCGTCTGCGAAATGGAGAATAGGAATGGGCTCTCCCCAGTATCTCTGCCGAGAAAACAGCCAGTCTCGAAGCTTATAGTGTACAGCTCGTTTCCCTTTGCCGTTTTCTTCAAGCCACGCAATCATTCGTTCCTTAGCGGGTTCCATCACAAGACCGTTGAGGGAAAGTCCACCTCCATGACTATGGATAACCGTTCCTCCGAGCGTCCAACAAAATTGCCCTGCCAATGTTTTTTCTCGAACATCCGCTTCATCAGTTGCGGGATCGTAAACAGGAAGGATTTCCAAACCATAGGCGCTAGCAAAGGCAAAATCTCGCTCATCGTGCGCAGGGACTGCCATCACAGCGCCTGTTCCATAACCCATCAGCACATAGTCGGAAATCCAGATGGGAATCGGCTCATTGGTCACAGGATGCAATGCAAAACACCCCGTCCAAACGCCAGTTTTGTCTTTCGCCACATCAGTTCTGTCCATGTCGCTCTTAGCGGCCGTCTGCTGTCTGTATTCCGCTACGGCGTCTCGACAATTGGCTGTTGTGATGGCATCGACGAGCGGATTTTCCGGCGCTAACACCAAATAGGTGACGCCAAATAATGTATCAGGCCTGGTCGTGAAGACAGAAATAGACGCGCCAGAATTCTTTTCAGCAAACGCAATGGAGGCACCCACGCTTCGTCCAATCCAATTCGATTGGAGTTTTTTCAAATGATCTGGCCAGTCCAACAAATCGAGGTCGGCCAGCAATCGATCTGCATAGGCCGTGATCTTGAGCACCCATTGTCTCAGAGGGCGCCTTTCAACAGGATAACCCCCTTCTTTGGATTTACCGTTTTCCACTTCCTCATTGGCAAGCACCGTCCCAAGAGCAGGACAAAAATTGACGTTGATTTCCGCTTCATAAGCCAGTCCTTTTTCGAACAAAAGGGTAAAAATCCATTGCGTCCATCGATAATAGGAAGGGTCGCTCGTAGCGACTTCCCGGTCCCAATCGTAACTGAACCCCAGGGATTCAAGTTGCCGACGGTATGTCTCGATATTTACCCGGGTAGTGATTGAAGGGTGCGTTCCCGTACGAATGGCATATTGTTCCGCAGGCAGGCCAAAACTGTCCCATCCCATCGGGTGCAAGACGTTAAAGCCCCGCTGCCGTTTATAACGAGCGAGGATATCAGTGCCGGTATAACCGGTCACGTGCCCGACATGCAGTCCTGCCCCAGAGGGATAGGGAAACATATCGAGGATGTAATATTTTGGCTTGGAAAGATCCACCTCAGCTTTAAAGGTCTTTTGGTCTTTCCAAATTTTCTGCCATTTTCTTTCGATCGTGCGGGGAGAGTCGTATTTTTGTTTCATAATTCGAGGATTATAGCATCTTGGCTCTCATAGCTCAAGTGGGAGAGGAGATGCACCACAGAGACACGGAGGAAAAGGAGGCTGCACAGAGGAACATTTTTTTTCTCTGTGCCTCCTACTCGATATGGGAAGGTTCCCCGCTGCCTTGCTCTGTGGTGAATAATCTCTTATCCCATTTACGATTCCTTAATTCAAAATAAATATTATATACATATAGAGATAACGATAATTTAATTGCAGAACAATTTTATTTATGATACGATCCCTAGTATAGGAACAATTATGGAGTTATGTCATGGTCGGTAAAATTAATCCAAATAATGATCCAAATAATAATATTCCACCAAATTCAGGAGATTTATCCTTTCAGCACGATTATACGTCTCCCCAGCAGCGCGTGATGAATGAACACATCCATGAATTGAAAAATTTGCTCAAGACCGGAGACATCAATGACCCCGAAGTCAAGCAACACATTGCGCAACTCCGCCATCAAATCCAATACAAAGACCTCCCAGCCGTTGGCTTGAGCGAACGACGCAGACCCACAGTTGCCGATGCCATGCAGTATATCGATCAACAATCTGGCTATACAACGCATGTAGAAAATGCCGCAAAGGCCGTCGAACAAGTTTCTGTGTCTAAAAAGTCAAAAAAAAGCAGCTGGCGCCAGCTCGCCGGTAGCGCTCAAGCCACTCCTACGACAAAAACTTCTATGCTGAAGACAAAAGGTGCTAAAGCACCTGATGATTTAAATACTATTTCGACGAATTTTCAAACGTGGTTAAATGACCCTGCTCATGCTACTGACAAAAAAAATAATCAGAACATTTTTAACGAAATTAGCAATGCAATCGCGGCGTTCAAGCAATCTCCCTCACAAAATAGCGGAGCTTCTTTACGAGCATTTATTCAATCTGATACAAATTTAAATTCTTGCACAAAAGAATTGTTCAATACAAGTATCTATGGAAAACTTTCCAACCCAAATAACCTGAACAGTCTCTTTAATGCATTAAATTTTGATTCGCATTTACTCCCTTCTCAAACAAAAGAGTCCGGCCCCCAGCCTAAGCCTGGCTATACGGTCTATCTTTTAAAAAATCTACCAAAAGGCAACACAGTAACAATAACCGGTTCTTCACCAGGCATTGCAAATGGTTATGTCACGATTGATCCTAAGACGCAAGTCGGCGTTCCAACTGCAACTCCAACAACTCTCACTTATAGCCAATTTCCTCAATTCAATGGCCAGCCTTATATATACATGCCAAATGGCACTTCTAATGGACGAATCACCTTTGGCGATCCAAAAATTGGTGCTCATCCAACCTTCTGTGAATTTACTGCGAGTTCTGGAGGAACCTCTCCTTCTTACGTGAATTTTACTGCTGTAGACACAATTCCATCGCAAACGCTCAACATTCAAATGACAACAGACTCCGGGTCCAGCAGTCGTAACGGAATCCCCGTCGATCATGATACATTTGTTGCAAGCATGACAGCTTTATACGGCAAATATGACAAAACTGGCGTGTGGGCGAGTACAATGAAAAACGACGACGGGTCCATTAAATCCGGAAAATTTATGAATGACCCGCGGATTACAGGTACAGGATCAAATCCTCCACTAACCAGTCTTGCAGGTTATCTAACCGGGACGTTTATTCCTGGAATTACACCGAATGCACCTTTAAATTTTATGTCTGATGACGGAACTCTTCAAAAGGGATGGTTTACTCGCAACCCAAATACACCGAGTGGATGGAATTTCACAACACAAAGCGGGACAAGCATGCCAGTGCCCCCACTTACTGATATTGGAAGTTGGTTTTCAGGAAGCGATGCAGGCTGGAATTCAAACCCCCCTGGTCCAGGCGGCCAAAGACCTCCGATGAACGCGGTACAATGGGGCATAACCAAAGCTTTATCTGGTTTAATGAATGTAGGGATTCCTCCTAATCGGATCAATAGCACAGTAGGAAATAATTTTTTCACAAGCCTAGAGAACGTCAAAAATTTCTATCAAGCTCCATTTTATAATATGTATCGAAGAGTTGTGCATGAATCAGGCTGTAATGCCTATGCAAGTGATTACGATGACGTGCTAGGAGGGGATGGCACACTGTCGGCTCCTCCCTCAGATCATCCTTTCTTCACGATTACATTTGGTGGATCAACACCAGCGTTTGATCCCTCAGCTGCCGTGGATAAACTCTGGAGCTATACGCAATATGGAAGCCAGCCCATCGATATTCCCCAGGAATACATGCGCAATGCAACCAATTTTCAAAATCAGATGGCTCTTTACACCGCAGAAGTAGCCAAATACAACAAAATGAGCCCGCAACAGAAGGCTGCTGAGTGGCCTAACTTACAATCTATGTATAACGTCACTTTTCAAGGATATAATCTATCGACTGGTTACAACTTTTTGTTTGGAGATGGACCCGGCATTGCGAGCGATGAAGTCTGTCGTATCATTGGCATCGCATCGCCTATGACTCGAGAGCAAGCAACGGCGATTGGTCAAGTCATGGATGATCGGTATCTTGGATCTGCCCCTGTGCTTCCGGCGCCTCCTGGGCCACCGGGACCTCCACCTATAACGCCAGCGACGTTTATGTCAGGCCGGGAATACATGAGCAGAATCAATAAGTGGATGAGTCAAAATGGCGATACTGATACCAAACCCGGTCATAATATCTACACCATTGTTTCAATTCCGCTTTCTTCTGAGGCCTACAGTTCACCCAATATTACTATGCAAGACATTCAGAAGTGGTGGCAGACTCCTGGGCCTGGACAAACAGCGTTAACATATCTTACTAGTCCAAGTATCTACAACACAGATCAGGGACTTAAACAGTTAATGGCAAGCGATCCTACAGGAAAGCAAGCGCAAGCGGCCCTACAAGGTCTATTCGATCAGTTGAGCATTCCAGGCCAAGTTCCAACGCCTCCTGGGCCACCGCCAACACAGACGATCGATCAATACAAACAAGCTCTGTTGACATGGTTGGGAGATACAGGTCATGATGCAAATCAATATCTTCGAACGAAGTTTATTAACACTATTTTTGGGATGATTGATCGAAGAGATGGTCAACGAATCAAAACTGTTGGCGATATGTTAAACTGGCTAAATAACGGTCCTGGAAAAGGCATGATGGCAGCCCTGGTAAGTCCGCAGATTTATGCGAATGATCCAGGATTGACTCAAGGCACTCTCCAGGATTTATTCAAGACGTTAGGACTAACAGCTCCAGTTCCAACACCTCCCGGACCACCAACGCCCCCGGATTTGGCTGCACTTTTCAAACTTCATCCTGACATCAATTCGTTGTATCACAATAACGAGGTAGTAGAGCTTAAGGCTACTTTGAAAGGTGAAGGACAAAGCAGTCATAGCAAGAACGTGATAAATTTGATGACTGCTCATAAGGCTAACTACATAGCTGCTTTGAAGCGGGATGGGTACTCTCCTGCGGATCAGGCTACGTTAGCAGATGCACTCTCTATACAAGAATGGAAAGACGCCGGCGGTATTGGAACCTATCCACTAGGAACTTAACCTCATCGTCTACATACAGCTTCCTCGCAGGCCCAAGCCTGCGAGGATTTTTTTATACCAACTATCAGAAATATATACCCACTTGGCCAATGATTTCATTTGATAGATAGCCGCTGCCAAAACTAAACTCTCCCTTATAGGTCGCAGAAGCAAAGCCCCCTGATTTGTGCTTAAAGAAAATCTCCGCTCCAGGGGATAGGATATTTTGTGTCTGACTAAAAGAATAGACTGTTACTTCGCCCGGTGCGCCAATCAACGAAGCAGTCACAGTTCCTACATGATATGGCTTCCTCAACACATAGCTAAGCGTTTCTCGCAAAATGAAAGAGCCCCATTTTTTTTCCCATGTCTCATACGCATTCAACCCCGATTCAAACCGCAAGAACTCCGATGTCTTGGCTGATTGCCTCATATTGTAAGGAAACGCCTTTTTCTCCGAGAACCCTTGTTCAACGCTAATGACTGCATCCAAGGAGGCAAACGGTTCGATCAGGCCCCACTTATATCCAAAATCATACCCAAGAGATAATGAAGGGGTGAGCTCCCATCCAGTATGTGAACTGTGGGCTGTGGCATCAAATCCAGGATAGACAATATGACGCTTATTTTTAAATTTGTTATAAGTTCCCCATAAACAAAATTCGACATACCCATTGCCTATATAAGTCGTTTCATACAATCCAACAAAGTAATAGTTTGCTTGGCTACTACCAGCTTTCTCATCCATGGCAATATCGCTATGAGCATACCCACCTGTGACACCTAACAAAACATTGGAATACTTATATGTCTCAAACCCCAAAAGCCCCCCCTCTTCATTGAAAGAAAAAGCTGGATTTTGTCTTTGCTTTTGCTGATGCGCAAAGTCGCCGAGTCCACTGGCCCAAATAACGTATTCGTCTTTACCTGCTGCAGCTTTCGTTGTGCTCCCTCGGGGAAGGGCATCTTTCCTTGCGTCCACTAAAAGCGCTTCACTGGCATTGATCGATTCTTGAAATAAGCCTGCAACCAGGGGATTGCGATGGCCTAAAGAGCGCAAAGATCTTTGGATCGACATCCGAGTGGTCGCCACGTTGTTGATAGAGAACATGATGTCTTGCGACACGTAGGTAGAAAAGGCATTTCTTCCAGGAGAAATGCTCTTGAGGGCAGCCGATAATTGCGCAGGAGATAATTGGGCCAAAGCGGTGATCGCTGGTTGGATAAACGTCTGCGAATTGATCGCATTCAAGTAATTGCCCACGCGTCTGGCATTATCATGAATCTCAGCTAAGGACAGTATTGGATTGGGAGGAGTCGGAGGACAAGGAGGATTTGGCGGCGTCGCTGACAAAATCTCCACAAACACAGAGTTAAGAGCATAGAGTGGTAAATACGTCACTCCCAATGTTGTCTCGTGAGAAGAGAATCTTCCAGTGATCCCTCCTGAAGCAGTCAAAATCTGGAAGAGTTGCCCTTCAACATAGGTACCGACATCGAAATTCATTCGCAAAATGCCATCCAATACCGCACTGCCACTGATTTCGATGAGCGAGGAGTCTCCACCAGCATTCGCTGTTATGGCGGTTGTGCTCAAAGGAGATAAGGAAAGAGAATTTGCATGGAGTGTTGTCAAGACATTTCCAGGAGAAATCGTTCCTCCATTTTGGACCGTCACTGCATTGAAGATCGTTCCCATTCCCTTCAACGTACCGCCACTATTCACAATTGTAGGGGTCGTAGTAGAACCGTTGATTACGAGTGTTCCGGCATTTACGTTCGTAAATCCAGAGTAGGTGTTGGCTCCACCCAAAATGACAGTGCCTGAGCCTAGTTTCGTCACTCCATTCGTAGTCAAGCTTCCCCCATCGCCAATGATATTTGAGGGGATATCTAGCGTTCCGCTTAAATCAAACGTAAGCTGTGCGCTGGCCATCATGAAAATATCGACACCCAAAGCTTGACCTGGATTACCAGGGTTAGCCACACCGCCCGCACCTCCCCCTGAACTCCCTACTACATTATTACTCATGAATGAAATGCCATCTTGAAAAATGACTGTGCCCCCTTGGTGAATAAAAACAGCGCCGCCAAGACCAGCGCCGCCGCCACCGCCGCCCGAACCAGCACTTATTGAATTACCTCCATTGCCAGCAAATGCTCCCCCTAATCCACCAGGATTCGCCCCATCAGAACCGCCACTCCCCCCTCCTCCAAAACCTCCGCCTACTCCAGCTTGACCATTCGATCCCCCTCCGCCTCCACCGAAACCGCCAATCCCTCCTAAAGCACCGCCTCCACTGCCTCCTCCTCCTCCAAACCCACCAGTCCCACCTACTCCCTCACTTCCAAAACCAGCTGATCCTCCTCCTCCATATTCACCACCATCTCCTCCTTTTCCAACTCCTCCTCCCTGATTCGACGCACCTCCGCCACCGCCGCCACCATTGTAGGCACCTTTTCCACCATTTCCTATATTACCTACGATCGATCCTCCAACCCCACCACCGCCACCTGTGTTGGTCTGAATACCATCTTCGCCATTTGCAAAAGGATTT
>Ga0207018_1016_pt2 | contig 33353 bp, 32 predicted proteins | sample Alteio_BWMinCont_52_FD_153476 | JGI IMG/M metagenome (GOLD analysis project Ga0207018, IMG submission 153476) | Enriched cells from forest soil in Barre Woods Harvard Forest LTER site, Petersham, Massachusetts, United States -... | ecosystem: Environmental > Terrestrial > Soil > Temperate forest >...
CCTACCAACTGCTGCTGCAAGTGTAAAGTCTAATTTTCCGGCAAAACGAACAGCACGTAATAGACGCACTGGATCCTCTTGATAGCGCGTCAATGGATCGCCAATAATGCGAACAATCCTATGCTGAATATCGGCTATTCCACCGCAGTAATCGACAATAGAAAGGTCAGCGATGTTATAGTACAGAGAATTCATCGTGAAATCGCGTCGCCATGCATCTTCCTCGATACAGCCATAAACGTTGTCACGGAGTAGCATTCCATGAGCCGCTACTGTTCTATGTTTGAACGATTTCTTTTTGCTATCGGCACGAAACGTAGTGACTTCAATAATTTCTCGTCCAAAGCGAATATGGGCGATGCGAAAGCGTCTACCAATCAATAAGCAATTACGAAAGAGTTTTTTTATTTTTTCAGGGTGTGCATCAGTGGCAATATCAAAATCCTTTGGTTTTACCCCAAGTAATAGATCACGTATACAGCCGCCGACCAAATAAGCACTGTAGCCATGTTGTTTGAGTCGATGAAGCACTCCGAGCGCATTGCTGCTGATATTCGTACGTGAAATAGTGTGTTCCTCTCTAGGGATGATCTTGGCTGTTGCGCGGGTTCCCTTGAGTGAAAAAAGTCGATGAAAAAGCTTTTTGATGATGGCTAGTATCCTCTACACAGATTGGTGGTTTGTTTTGAAGCGGGTTATGCTAGCATAACTGCTTTTATAGCAATACGTTACCAAGACCGAGCCGCCTAGTTTTACCATGAACCTATCCATTTTTTTGGTGGACACATTTTTGTTCAATTATTTAGGCTTAGCAGAGATTTGCATCATGTCATGGAAAAGGCTTACGAAAGAGTAAGATTAAAAGATCGTCTTTTTGAAAAATAGTGGTTCTACTAGGACCGATACTCCTAATCCCTTTACGTTCTAAACCCAGTAGGATGCCTTCCATGTTGATTTTTTCCATTGCTTTATTGATAGTGAGACCAACGAAAGGGTGTTTTTCATCGAGCAAGAAGGTTTTTAATCCAAAATGGTTTAGAAGTTCAAGTTCCTCTTGGTAGATATTTATCCGTAAGCGTTGGCTGAAACTGTCAATTTGTTCATCACTACCCAGGATAAATAATTTGTCATAGAGACGAATTTTTTCCTGAGGGTGAGGGGAAATAATTACTTTGGCACCACGATAAATAGCGATGACATGAATGCCGAATTGTCGACGGAGATTTAATTCAACCAGGGTTTTATTGATAAAATAGTAGTTATTTTTGATATCAGTGCCCTTTACATGCATACCCCAGGCAAATAATTCATCTTTTGAAGCTTCTTGTGGGGTCGGTATCTTAATGTTTGCCAAAAATCTCTTTTCTAGCCAAGGATAGAGCTGTTGCAATGGCTTATGGAGGAGACTGAAGAGAATCAGGGAAATAAATCCTAACAGAAGGGTAACAGACCAGGTATGAAAATAGGTAACAGCCAACGTGGTAATAATCGTAAGCGTAAACACCCATCCCATAGCAATAATAGGCCTAATAGCCGCACGTGATTGATGATGAAAAATTTTATAAGCAAAGAGCATGCCCCAGATAAAGGGGGAGGCTAACAATAAAGTAATTACACAACTCAGCGTATCTACCCAGTAAGCCTCTATCATCCACTCGTTAATCTCTGGAAAAATCCATCTTTCACTTAGACTGAAGATGATGGCGACCATCACTCCATTTATCAAAAGTCTGGTTATATATCGACTATAGATGACCCGTTTTTTTTTTAGCATGAGATAGCGATGAATCAAAACAGAATAGTGAGTTAATAAGGTGCTCAAGGAAAGGGGTAAATTTTCTTCCAATTTTCTACTGACGTAGCTGGAGGATTGAATAAGATAGGGGGTAGTAAAGGTAGTGATGGTAGATACAGCGATGATAATGGGAAATAGCGTGGGTTGAATGACCGCAAGTGTCAGTCCTAATCCAGCAATAATAAAGGAAAATTCTCCAATTTGTGCCATGCTAAATCCTACACGCACCGAAGTGCTTACGCTTTGTCCCGTCGCTAAGACGCTGGTGGATGTAATCAAAATTTTGGAAAGGATAGTCACTATAGAAATAATAAGCACAATGCTGATGTTGTTTATGATGATAACTGGATCAATCAGCATTCCTATGGAAATAAAAAAAACAGCAGCAAAAATGTCACGTATCGGTCGCATATATTGTTCAATAAATTGAATTAGATCTGTTTCGGCGAGGATTGAGCCCATGATGAATGCACCTAGTGCGTTGGAATAGCCGAAGTAAGCAGCTATACAGACCAAGAACAAACAGAGTGCAACAGATACAATAGTGAGAGTTTCTTGGTTGGCGACATTGATTAATTTACGAATTAAAGGCGGAATCAAAAAATAGCCTACCAAAAACCAACCTCCTACCACAATAAAAAGCTTGATAGCAGAATCAAGGAGGTTAGTGGAAAGCAGTACGTGTGTGCCAACGATAATGGACAAGCCAGCTAACAATAAAATAGCAAGTAAGTCTTCAACAATGAGAATACCAAACACTAATTCTGCAAAATGTTTATTATTGAGCCCTAGTTCTTCCATGGCTTTAAAAATAATGGTTGTTGAAGAAATGGAGAGAGCGGCCCCCAAAAAGATGCAATCATAACTGGGCCAGTCAAGCATTTTTCCCAAGCTGACCCCAATGGCCAATATAAGTGTGACCTCGGCTAAACCGATCATGATTGCAGGCGTGCCAACACGTTTCAGTTTATGAAAGCTAAAATTTAAACCCAATGAAAACATAAGAAAAATAACGCCTAACTCAGATAAGATATGTAGGCTGGGAATATCAGTCACTAAGTTGTAGGGGGGCATGTAGGGACCTACGATGATCCCGGACAAAAGATAGCCTAATACAACGGGTTGTCTAATTTTTTGAAATAGAAGAGTGACTAAGCTGGCTACGCCTAATATGACAGCGAGGTCCTTGATAAGTGGCGCAAGTGATTGCATAGTTCTATTCTTAGTTGTCTTTCTTGATATATCAAGTGCGCTAAGATGCTTGAGTATCGACAGATGCCAACCGTATTTGGCTCTTTGTATATACCGCTCGTACTTGAAGATGTGAATCTTTTTAACTCACAGCGAGCGGTATACCTGATCACATGACTGGCAAAAGCAAAGCTTCCGCGCAGTCATTCCAGGAGAGAATCGCGGTTCTCTCCTGGAAAATCCTCATCGCGCAAAAAAGTACTTGAAGTTGCGAATTCGAAACTTCAAGTACAATGGATATATGTTTGAAAAAATCTTGAAATCGTTGCATGGTAAAAGTTGGTGGAACAAGCTATCATTTTAGCTGGTAATACTTTTAAAATATGTGCCTACGCCAATTAAAAACATTTGTACGGCGATGGTAGTGAGTATCATGCCCATTAAGCGCTCTAAGGCAGCGATCAATTTAGGTCCCAAGAATCTTTGTAACGGTATAGCGCATAGCAGAGTGATGGTGGATAGCAAAGAAGCGAGTGCTAATGCTGTAAACCAGTAGCTCATTTGTCCTGGTGCTTGATTGGCAAACAAAGTGACAGTTGCTATCGCAGAGGGGCCTGCTATGAGTGGAATTGCCATCGGCACGATGAAGGGTTCTTCCGCTAAGCTATCGTCAAATAGGAGACGATTTGCACTGGGAAATAACATCTTGATCGCGATGAGGAATAGGATAATTCCACCCGCGATACCCAGTGCCTGTTCGCTGATATTTAAACTGTACAGGATTGTTTTTCCGCAAAACAGAAAAAGCGTGAGAATTCCGAAGGCAATCAAATTTTCTCTCAAAATGATTTGTGTGCGCCGCTGTACGTTAACTGATTTGAGTAAGGCCAAAAAGATTGGAATATTTCCCAACGGATCCATGACGAAAAAAAGGGTAGCGGTTGCTGAATAGACATTCATCACAATGTTTCCATCATGTAAAGTGCGAAACCGTTAGGGCAGATGGAAATTTTTTCTTTTCATAAACCCCATACTTTTTTATTTTACGATGAAATTAACGTAAAGGGACAGTATATGTCAAAGTTTAGGTACATGCTAAAACAAGAATAGTGGTTGACATCTAGCCTTGACTTTCGCAAAATGGCCCCTCGATTTTGAGGAGGGGTTCCCGAGCGGCCAAAGGGAGCAGACTGTAAATCTGCCGGCTCAGCCTTCGAAGGTTCGAATCCTTCCCCCTCCATCGACAAATGCGTTGGAATAGCTAATTTGGTTGTGTATGGCAATTTATAGAGGTGCCCTGAAGAAAAGAGGGTTAAGGTGCCTTGCGGGTGTAGTTCAATGGTAGAACTTCAGCCTTCCAAGCTGACTGCGTGGGTTCGATTCCCATCACCCGCTCCACTGCTTACGTAAAAGTAACTAGGTTGAAACGGCATGCGGGTAATCATTGCGGAGTATCCGCTGTGCCATTACTTAGCCCACATGGCTTAGTGGTAGAGCACTTCCTTGGTAAGGAAGAGATCACCGGTTCGATCCCGGTTGTGGGCACCATAGATTTTCCGCTGAATCGTGGGTGTGAATCGTGGGTGCCAAAATACAGTGGGTAAAATTCATTAGGCCAGTAGCTCAATCGGCAGAGCGGCGGTCTCCAAAACCGCAGGTTGTGGGTTCGATTCCCTCCTGGCCTGCCAAATAAAAACTTAGGTAATAATGAAAAACACAAAAATGGAAAACAAGGCATCAACAAGGGACGTTTTTTTATGGTCGCTCCTCGTGATCGGCTTTGTAGCGGCAGTTGTAATCAATTACCGCTTTCCTTATCAATTTATTGCTATGCGTTTAATAGCCTGGATAATAGGGGCATTTATTCTTGCCGGTTTGTTTTTTTATACAACACAGGGACAGCGTCTTTGGGTATTTGTACAGGCTTCACGTGCTGAACTGCGAAAAGTAGTTTGGCCAACTCAGCAAGAGATCGTCCGTACAACGCTGCTTGTCATCGTTATGGTGGTAGTAGCAGGTTTGTTTTTGTGGGCTGTCGATAGTTTCTTGTTGTGGGCTGTCGCTTTTTTAACGGGATAGAGGTCAAGAGGATGATGATAGAAAAAAAATTGGATCTTCACTCTCGATCAAAAGCCGAGGCTGTACAAGATGATACTGCTGAAAAATCTTCAGCTCTGTCCAAGGTAGCGACCAATAAAATGCATTGGTATGTTGTACAAGCGCGTGCAGGATACGAGCGTAAGGTTTTAGGAGCCTTAAACGAGCGTATTCAACGGGAAAATTTTACGAAAAAGTTTGGTCAGATCATTGTGCCTACAGAAGAGGTTGTAGAGATGAGGCAAGGCCAAAAACGGAAGACAGCAAGAAAATTCTATCCTGGTTATGTATTAATAGAAATGGAAATGGATGAAGACAGCTGGTATTTGGTACAAAAAACACCCGGTGTTGTTAAATTCATTGGTGGTACAAGTGATAAGCCAGTGCCTTTAAGTGCGAATGAGGTGGATAAAATTTTACAGCAAATGCAAGAAGGTACCGATAAGCCAAGACCAAAATTTTTGTTTGAGGTAGGAGAGGTTGTACGGGTTGTGGACGGGCCCTTTGCTGATTTTAATGGAGAGGTTGAAGATGTTAATTATGAAAAAAATCGGTTACGTGTTTCTGTAATCATTTTTGGTCGTTCCACGCCAGTTGAATTGGAGTTTTTTCAAGTTAAAAAAGCTTGATAGGTGTACAGTGATTGTGAGTTTGGTATGTGGTGTCGTATCTGTGGAGATAAAAAATGGCAAAAAAAATTCAAGCTGTGGTAAGGCTGCAAGTTAAGTCAGGTGAGGCCAGTCCTGTGCCCCCTATTGGTCCTATATTGGGTCAACAGGGGGTAAATATCATGGAATTTTGCAAAAACTTTAATGCACGAACACAGAATGTTGAAAAAGGTATGCCTGTGCCTGTGCTTATTACCATTTATACGGATCGTAGCTTTGTATTTATTATAAAAACGCCGCCAGCCTCTTATCTGGTGCTGAAAGCAGCAGGGGTTTCTCAGGGCAGTAGTGTACCGAATAAAACAAAGGTTGGAAAAATTACCTGTAAGCAGCTCATAGAAATTGCGACGCTCAAAATGCCTGATTTAACAGCGAGCAGTCTGGAGGCAGCAGTGCGCACGATTGCTGGAACGGCACGTAGTGTGGGTATTGAAGTAGAAAAAGAGGCATAAGATGGCTAAAATTAGTAAACGTTTACAATGTATTAAAAAAAAGCTTCTTGCTAAAAAAGTGTATACCGTTGCTGAGGCAATTGTTTTGCTCAAAGAGGTATCTACTGTTAAATTTAATGAAAGTGTTGACGTTAGCATTAATTTAGGTATTGATTCGCGTAAATCCGATCAAGCAGTGCGAGGCGTTGTTATATTGCCAAATGGTGTTGGTAGAACGACGCGTGTGGCTGTTTTTGCACAAGCGAACAATGCAGAGATCGCTAAAGCAGCCGGGGCCGATATCGTGGGTCTTGAAGATCTTGCGGAAAGCATAAAATCAGGTCATGTAAATTTTGATGTATTGATTGCAATGCCTGATACGATGCGATTTGTTGGTCCATTGGGTCAGGTGTTGGGTCCAAGGAACTTGATGCCAAATCCAAAGCTGGGCACTGTGACAAATGATGTGGCAACGGCGGTGCATAATGCTAAATCAGGTCAGATACGTTATCGTGCTGACAAAGGAGGAATTGTACATTGCATCGTTGGTAAGCTTAATTTTGAAGCATTACAGTTGCAAGAAAATGTAAATACTTTACTGTTGGCTATTAAAAAAGCAAAGCCGAGCACAGCAAAAGGTGTTTTTTTAAAAAAGCTAACGCTGTCTTCCACTATGGGGCCCGGTTTATCAATAAATCTTATGTCACTTGCTGAAATTTATTAAATGTGGGGATTTTTTGGCTGATGTCATGCTTGACTATTGCTTTTATTTAGGATAGAAGAGCTACCCCCCCTTTGACTTAAAAAAGGACTTTATAAAAGCCTGTGGCGTGTGCGATTAGTATGCAATTAGAAAGAATTTCAGAAGCGTAGGATTGTATGTAAAAACTAGGATAATTTTACTTGAATAAATCTTGCTTCGAAATAAGGTGGAGTAGAAGTCGTTGTGGGGCTGATACATTCAATGTTAGTCTCAGTTAAAATGAACGAGGAGAAATTACAGCGTGACATTAAGACTTGCAGATAAACAGGCCATTGTCACGGAGGTCGGAGAGGTTGCACGGAAGGCGTTATCTGTGGTGACCGCCGAGTATCGTGGCTTAAGTGTAGAAGAGATGAATCAATTGCGAGCAGAGGCACGGCGTGTTGATGTATATGTGCGAGTGATACGTAATACTTTAGCAAGACGTGCATTGGAGGGAACGAATTTTTCGTGTCTTCAAGATACTTTAGTTGGTCCCTTGCTCTTTGTGTTTTCTCAACGAGAGCCCAGTGCAGCAGCGCGGCTTGTTAGAGCATTTTCTAAACAGAACGAGAAATTTCTGATCAAAGCTCTGGCTTTTGATGGTCAGTTACTTGCCGTTAATGAGTTAGATAAGCTTGCTGATTTACCAACACGTGAAGAAGCGCTTGCTACTTTAATGGTAGTGATGAAAGCTCCTATAACTAACTTGGTTCGTACTTTAGCTGAACCTTGTGCCAAATTAGTACGCACGATTGCTGCGCTGCGTGATAAGCATCAAACAGAGAGTTAATCAAACTGTAAACAAGAGATTTTTTTATTTTTTTGGAGTAAACATGATGGGTGCGGCCGTTAATTCAAGAGAAGATATATTAAATGCAATTGCCAATCTGAGTGTAATGGAAGTTGTGAATCTTATTAAGGATATGGAGGAGAAATTTGGTGTTTCTGCTGCCGCTGCAGCAGTTGCTGTGGCTGCACCTACGGCAGGTGGGGTCGTTGCTGTGGAGGAGCAAACAGAATTTAAGGTACAACTGGTTGAAATTGGCGTTAATAAAATTAACGTTATCAAAGTAATACGCGAAATAACAAATTTAGGTTTAAAGGAAGCGAAGGATCTCGTTGAATCAGCGCCAGTCATGGTTAAGGAAGCTTTGCCAAAAACCGAAGCAGAAGCGTATAAGAAAAAGCTTGAAGAAGCGGGTGCAAAGGTCGTCGTTAAATAAAGATTAATGGTAATTTACATTTAATTAAAGTGTTGGGGTAGGGTAGAGAGAGATTATCCAAAGCTTGGTTTTAACGTCCATGGTGTTGGGGATGTGTTGGATTCATTCACAGTGGTGGTTTAGGGTCTTCTTTCAGTCAAAATGTAAATTTTTTAATGTTGTTTCGTTTTCTATATTGGGTGAACTTTCATGGTAATTCGGACAACTGAGTCGACGGCTATATCTCATTCTTTTACGGAAAGAAAGCGCATTCGGAAGAATTTTGGTAAACAAGCGACGATCATGGAAGCACCGTATCTTTTAGCTACTCAGCTTGAATCGTATCGTTGTTTTCTGCAGGCTGATACCGGAATAGATGCACTCGATGAAATTGGATTACATGCTGCTTTTAAGTCAGTATTTCCCATTTCTTCTTATTCAGGAGGGGAGGCTACCTTAGAATACATTGGTTATCGTATAGGTCAGCCCGCCTTTGATGTAAAAGAATGTCAAGCGCGCGGGTTAACCTATGCTGCTTCATTGCGAGTGAAAATGCGTCTCGTTCTTTACGATAAAGAAGCTGCTCCTGGTACAACTCGAATTAAAAATATCAAGGAACAGGAAGTGTATATGGGTGAAATTCCACTCATGACAGATGCTGGCAGTTTTGTGATCAATGGAACCGATCGAGTTGTTGTTTCTCAGTTGCATCGATCACCGGGTGTGTTTTTTGAGCATGATAAAGGCAAAACGCATTCTTCTGGTAAATTGCTTTATGCAGCACGAATTATTCCTTATCGTGGCTCTTGGTTGGATTTTGAATTTGATCCAAAGGATAATCTTTTTGTACGTATCGATAGGCGTCGTAAATTGGCTGCTACGATATTGTTACGTGCGTTAGGATTTAGCACAGAGGAAATTCTTGAATTATTTTTCATTAATAATGTTTTTCACTTAAAGGATGAGTCACTTGTTTTAGATCTGGTGCCTGAACGCTTGCGTGGTGAAATAGCTGCTTTTGACATCAAGGATGCTGACGGTAACATTATTATTGAACAAGGTCGTCGTATTGCGGCTCGTCAGATTCAGCAATTAGAGCAAATTAAAATTAAGCAGTTACACTTGTCTTCTGATTATCTATTGGGCAAGACGTTGGCAAAGCCGATTGTGGATCCAGAAACCGGTGAAATGTTATTTGAGGCTAATACAGAGTTGACGGCCGAGATCATCAAAAAGATCGCTGGGTTGCGTTTGTGCACTATTGAAACGCTATACACCAATGATCTAGATTCCGGTGCCTATATCTCAACTACGTTACGTATTGATCCTAGCCATAGTCAACAAGAAGCGTTGGTGGAAATTTATCGCATGATGCGTCCTGGAGAGCCACCTACCAAGGAAGCGGCAGAGGTTTTGTTTAAAAATCTGTTTTTTGTGCCTGAGCGTTACGATCTATCTGCTGTAGGGCGAATGAAATTTAATCGTCGTTTAGGTCGTGGAACGATTACTGGTTCAGGGGTTTTAGCCAAAGAGGATATCGTCGATGTAATAAAGGCATTGATTGATATTCGTAATGGAAAGGACGATGTCGATGATATTGATCATTTAGGTAATCGTCGTGTACGTAGTGTTGGTGAGATGGCAGAAAACCAATTTCGTGTTGGTTTGGTGCGTGTTGAAAGAGCTGTGCGAGATCGCTTAAATGTTGCAGAATCTGAAAATTTGATGCCGCAAGATCTCATTAATGCTAAGCCAATTTCTGCGGCTATAAGAGAGTTTTTTGGTTCTAGTCAATTATCGCAATTCATGGATCAGGTAAATCCACTTTCGGAAATTACACATAAACGGCGTGTTTCTGCTTTAGGGCCCGGAGGGTTGACACGTGAGCGTGCTGGATTTGAGGTGAGGGACGTACATCCCACCCACTACGGACGTGTTTGTCCTATTGAGACACCGGAAGGTCCGAATATTGGGTTGATCAATTCTTTAGCGGTATATGCAAGAACGAATAATTACGGATTTCTAGAAACGCCTTATCGTAAAGTGGAACACGGTAAAGTAACGAAGGAGATTCAATATTTATCGGCAATTGAGGAAGGTAGGTATGTCATCGCTCAGGCCAACACTCGATTAGGTAGTGGAGGACAACTGATAGATGATCTCATTCCTTGTCGTCATCGCAACGAATCCATTTTAACAACGGCTGATAAAGTAAATTATATGGATATATCTCCGGCACAAGTGGTTTCAGTTGCCGCTTCTCTTATTCCGTTTTTGGAACACGATGATGCAAATCGCGCTTTGATGGGTTCTAATATGCAACGTCAAGCAGTTCCCAATTTGCGTACTGAAAAACCTCTAGTGGGAACAGGTATGGAACGTAAGGTAGCCGTTGATTCTGGTGTGGTTGTCGTTGCAAAACGTGGTGGTGTTATTGATTCAGTGGATGCTGGGCGAATTGTGGTGAGAGTTAATGATGAAGAGACGGTTGCCAGTATAGCAGGGGTTGATATCTACAACCTCACTAAGTACATGCGTTCTAATCAAAATACTTGTATTAATCAGCGTCCTTTAGTGAATAAGGGCGATAAAATTAGAAAAGGCGACGTTTTGGCAGATGGTCCCTCTACTGATTTGGGTGAGCTGGCGTTAGGTCGAAATCTATTTGTCGCTTTTATGCCGTGGAATGGCTACAACTTTGAAGATTCTATTTTAATTTCAGATCGAGTGGTTTCTGAAGATCATTTTACTTCCATTCACATTGAAGAATTAATTTGTATTGCGCGTGATACTAAGTTAGGTGAGGAAGAAATTACGGCAGATATTCCAAACGTCAGTGAAGGAGCTTTGTCTAAGTTGGATCAAGCGGGAATCGTGCATCTTGGTGCTTGGGTGGAAGCAGGCGATATTCTTGTTGGTAAGGTTACCCCTAAAGGTGAAACTCAGTTAACGCCAGAAGAAAAGTTGTTGCGGGCTATTTTTGGTGAAAAAGCTTCTGACGTGAAAGATAGCTCGTTGCGTATGCCATCGGGGATGAAGGGGACTGTCATTGATGTGCAGGTGTTTACAAGAGATGGCATAGAAAAGGATCAACGTGCTTTAAGCATCGAGGAGATGGTTTTAGAAAAAATTAAAAATGACTTATATGATGAATTTAGAATTCTGGAAAACGATTGTTATCAGCGTGTGGAGACGTTGCTGGTAGGTGCTGTTGCTAGCAGCGGTCCAGGTAAGCTGAAATCAGGTAGCAAAGTAACATCTGAATATTTAGCAGAATTGACTAAAGATCGCTGGTTTTCTGTGAAATTACGTGATGAAGCACTAAATCAGCAATTGGAAGCTGTTATGAAGCAGCTTGAGGCCGCTCGTTTGTCTTTGGAAGAAAAATTTGAAAGTAAACGTAAAAAATTGGTACAAGGAGATGACCTAGCGCCAGGAATTTTGAAGATTGTGAAGGTGTATTTGGCGATTAAGCGTTGTATTCAGCCAGGCGATAAAATGGCAGGACGTCACGGTAATAAAGGGGTTATTGCAACAATTGTTTCAGTCGAAGATATGCCCTATATGATCGATGGAACGCCAGTTGATATCGTGTTAAACCCATTAGGTGTTCCTTCTCGTATGAATGTTGGTCAAGTGTTGGAGACTCATTTAGGTTGGGCTGCAAAAGGTTTAGGTTTGAAGATTGCTAGCATGTTAGATACAAAGCAAAGTATGGAATCAATTAGGGCTTTTTTAGCGACTATTTACAGTGATAGCAAACAAACGGTACAAAGAGTCAATCTCGATAGTTTATCTGATCAGGAAATTATGGAGCTTGCGAAAAATCTGCGAGATGGCGTGCCGATGGCTACTCCAGTTTTTGATGGCGTGAATGAGACCGAAATTAAACGTATGCTGCGTTTGGCTGATTTACCAGAATCAGGTCAGATTGTTTTATATGATGGTAGAACTGGTCAGCGTTTTGAGCGGCCTATCACGGTAGGTTATATGTACATGTTGAAGCTGAATCATTTAGTCGATGACAAAATGCATGCTAGATCGACAGGGTCTTATAGTTTGGTAACTCAACAGCCATTGGGAGGGAAAGCTCAATTTGGAGGTCAACGGTTTGGTGAAATGGAGGTGTGGGCTTTAGAAGCGTATGGTGCAGCATATGCTTTGCAAGAGATGTTAACTGTGAAGTCAGATGATGTCGCGGGCAGAACCAAAATGTACAAAAATATTGTAGATGGTAATTGTCATATGGAAGCTGGTATGCCGGAGTCATTCAATGTATTAGTCAAGGAAATACGTTCATTGGCTATTAATGTGGAATTAGAAACTAAAGATTAATCTGAAGTGGAGAGTATAACATTGGCAAATAAACCAAAGGCTGCTGTAGTTGAAGAAGCTAAAAGTGTGCTGAGCAGTACTACTGATGCGGGAAGTACTAATATAGAGCCTATGACATTTACTGAATCCGTGCGTGTGATACACGATAAACAATCCGCTCAGCAAAGTTTGGCGAGTATGTTGGAGGCAGTGCAGCCCATCGTAGGTGGGGTTTCTTCTGATAAGCCTTTAATGTCAGATTTATTGGGTATTTTGAAGCAGGAAGATTATCTAGAGGAATTTGATAAAATCCGCATTTCCTTAGCATCACCAGAAATGATTCGTACTTGGTCGTACGGTGAAGTAAAAAAACCGGAAACTATCAATTATCGTACGTTTAAACCAGAAAGGGATGGTTTATTTTGTGCAAAGATTTTTGGGCCCATCAAAGATTATGAATGTTTATGTGGTAAGTATAAGCGATTGAAACATCGTGGCGTTATTTGTGAAAAATGTGGTGTTGAGGTTGCTCTGACTAAGGTGCGTCGCGAACGTATGGGGCACATCGAATTAGCGAGTCCGGTCGCGCATATTTGGTTTTTAAAATCTTTGCCGTCGCGTATTGGTCTTTTGTTGGATATGACTTTGCGTGACATTGAGCGTGTGCTGTATTTTGAAGCTTTTGTTGTCATTGAGCCGGGCATGACTACGTTGCAACGAGGTCAGTTATTAACGGATGAGCAATACTTAGAAGCTATCGAAGAGCATGGTGATGAATTTGATGCATGTATGGGTGCTGAAGCGATACAACGCTTGTTAAGCACATTGGAGTTAGTTGAGGCAATTACTTATTTGCGTGAAGAAATGCCCAATACCAACTCTGAAACAAAATTAAAAAAATATTCAAAGCGTTTAAAGCTTTTGGAAGGTTTTGAGCAATCAGGTAATAAGCCAGAATGGATGATATTGACGGTATTGCCTGTTTTGCCTCCTGATTTACGTCCTTTGGTACCGTTGGATGGAGGGCGTTTTGCAACCTCTGATTTAAATGATCTGTATCGTCGCGTGATTAATCGTAACAATCGTTTAAAGCGTTTACTTGATCTGAATGCGCCCGATATTATCGTGCGTAATGAAAAACGCATGTTACAGGAATCCGTCGATGCGTTGCTTGACAATGGCCGTCGCGGACGCGCCATTACGGGCAGCAATAAACGGCCGTTGAGATCATTAGCAGATACAGTTAGAGGAAAAAAAGGTCGATTTAGACAAAATTTATTGGGGAAGCGGGTAGATTACTCAGGTCGCTCTGTGATCGTGGTTGGGCCTACGCTGAAACTACATCAGTGTGGTTTACCTAAAAAGATGGCCTTAGAGTTATTTAAGCCATTTATCTTAAGTAAACTGCAATTTCATGAATTAGCTCCCACAATTAAAGCGGCTAAAAAAATGGTGGAAAATGAATCACCGGAAGTATGGGACATTTTGGAAGAGGTGATTCGTGAGCACCCTGTTTTATTAAATCGAGCACCTACGTTGCATAGACTTGGTATTCAAGCTTTCGAGCCAATTTTAATTGAAGGGAAGGCTATTCAGCTACATCCACTTGTTTGTACAGCTTACAATGCTGATTTTGATGGTGACCAAATGGCAGTGCACGTGCCATTGACCATTGAGGCTCAGTTGGAAGCACGATCTTTGATGATGTCTACTAACAATATTTTATCTCCAGCGAACGGGGAGCCTATTATTGTTCCTACACATGATGTGGTATTAGGCTTGTATTACTTAACGCGTGATAGGATCAATGCTAAGGGTGAGGGTTTGATCTGTGCGGATATCAACGATGTACGCCAACTTTATGACAGTGGTTTTGCTGATCTACACGCTAAAGTCAAAGTTCGTATCACAGAAGTGTTATTCGATGCGGAAGGAAAGTCGCAATCCACAAGGATATTGTATGATACAACCGTCGGTAGGGCGTTATTGCGTGAAATTTTACCGGATGGTTTGTCTTTTGCGCTGATCAATAGAACCTTAAATAAAAAAGCTATTTCCAGCTTAATTAACGAATGTTATCGTCGTTTGGGGCTCAAGGCGACAGCTATTTTTGCTGATAAATTAATGTACACTGGATTTAGTTATGCCACGCAAGCTGGTATTTCTGTAGGGATTGAAGATTTTATCATTCCAGAAAATAAAGCAGCGATTATCGCTACAGCAGAGATTGGTATAAAAGAGATCGAATCTCAGTATGCTTCTGGTTTGATTACACAGGGAGAGCGTTATAATAAAGCAGTTGATATTTGGTCTCGTACCACTGATCAAGTAGCGAAGGCCATGATGGAAAAGTTAGCTATCGAAGTGGTAGTTGATGTCGATGGTAAGTCGGTTTCACAAGAGTCATTTAATCCTGTTTACATGATGGCGGATTCAGGAGCACGGGGTTCTCCTGCGCAAATGTGTCAATTAGCGGGTATGCGCGGTTTAATGACAAAACCAGATAGTAGTATTATTGAGACGCCAATTACTGCTAATTTTAGAGAAGGGTTAGATGTTTTACAGTACTTTATTTCTACCCACGGTGCTCGTAAAGGTTTAGCTGATACGGCATTGAAGACTGCTAATTCAGGATATTTGACGCGCCGTCTCGTTGATGTTGCTCAGGATATGGTTGTAACAGAAGACGATTGTGGTGCTGTTGCTGGAATTTTGGTTACTCCTCACATTGAAGGAGGGGAGATCATGGTTCCATTACGTGAGCGAGTGTTGGGGCGTGTATTAGCAGATGATGTAAGTTTGCCGGGCAGTGATGATGTTGTTGTTACCAAAGGCACTTTGTTAGATGAGCATTGGGTCAATATTTTGGAAGAGCGTGCAGTTGATCAAGTTAACGTACGTTCTCCTATTACCTGTGAAGCGCATTATGGAATTTGTGCAGCTTGTTATGGTCGAGATTTGGCACGCGGTCACTTAGTCGTTATTGGTGAAGCAGTGGGCGTGATTGCGGCTCAATCGATTGGTGAGCCAGGTACTCAGTTAACCATGCGTACTTTTCATATTGGAGGAGCAGCTTCGCAGGTAGCTTTGGCTAGCCATATACAAGTAAAGTCTAAGGGTTGTATCAAATTACACAATATTAAGTTAGTGAAGCATGTTGACGGTCATTATGTCACTGTTTCTCGTTCAGGTGAATTAACGTTACTTGATGCGCATGGACGTGAGCGTGAACGTTACAAGCTGCCCTACGGTGCTACCATTAAAGTTTCGAATGGCACAGAGGTGTTGCCTGGGCAGGTGATTGCTCAATGGGATCCGCATACGCATCCTGTAGTGACTGAGGTAGCTGGTTATATTCGATTCATTGATTTGATTGAAGGTATTACGATGCATCGTCAAACTGATGAAGTCACTGGGCTTACCAGTATTGTAGTGACAGATTCTAGACAAAGGGGGATCGGTGGTAAGGAATTACGGCCGATGGTCAGGTTGGTCGATCAAGAGGGTAATGATTTATTTTTGCCCGGCACGCGCTTACCTGCTCATTATTTTTTACCAATTAATGCTATTTTAAGCTTGGAGGATGGTGCTGCTGTAGGGATAGGCGATATTGTAGCGCGAATTCCGCAAGAAACTTCCAAGACTCGAGATATTACGGGAGGATTGCCTAGGGTTGCCGATCTTTTTGAAGCACGTAAGCCAAAAGAATCCGCTATTTTGGCAGAAATTTCTGGAATTATCAGTTTTGGCAAAGAAACGAAGGGAAAGCGACGGTTGATCATTACTAGTAATGATGGTGAGATATTTGAAGCGTTGATTCCAAAGTGGCGCCATGTGACCGTTTTTGAGGGTGAGCATGTTGAACGAGGGGAGGTTGTTGCTGATGGTCCTTTGAATCCAAATGATATTTTGCGTCTGCTTGGAATTAATGCATTGTCTAATTATATCGTCAGTGAGGTACAGGAGGTTTATCGTCTACAAGGGGTTAAGATCAACGATAAGCATATTGAAGTAATCGTTCGACAGATGTTACGCAAAGTAACTATCTTAGATCCGGGTGAAAGTCGATTTTTAAAAGGGGAGCAAATCAAGGAATCTTACGTTAAAAAGAAGAATCAAACATTGGTTGCAGATAATAAGCTACCAGCTCGTTACGAGGCAGTCTTACTGGGGATTACTAAAGCTTCTTTGGCGACAGATTCTTGTATTTCTGCTGCCTCCTTTCAAGATACGACGCGCGTATTGACTGAAGCGGCAGCAATGGGTAAGTCTGATGAGCTTAGGGGACTCAAGGAAAATGTGATCATAGGGCGCCTCATTCCAGCAGGTACTGGCTATCCTTGTCATGTTGAATCTCGCTATCAGCGAGCTGCCGCTAGTTTGGCACGACAGCAAAAAGTAACAGAAGTACAGATGACTGCGAGTGATGTGGAGCAGGCATTGAGTCAGGCGTTGTCAGAACCAAAAAAGGAAGAAAAAGAGGATAAATCATAGTGGTCATATTTAGATATATGACGATTATGCTAAAATGCCTGACTAAGCAGGCTATATTAAATGATGTAATTCAGTAAAATGGTAATTATAGAGAGGTATCCTGCAACAGATAGCTTTAAGCTTTAAGAGTGAGGTATATATGCCTGAAGACAGGAACGTTCAGCAGAATCAGCAAACAGATTCTACAACAACAGTGCATAAAAGGACCATGGTTAGTGATTCAAAAAAAGTCGTTCAGGATGATCAGGTTCAGGATAAGATTTTAAAGAATTTTACTGCATGCTTTGACTCTTATTTGGCGGGGATATTGTTATTAATACGGCATTTACCTAAAAATGATTGGAAGTTGCTACAATGTATTCAAGGCATTCAAGGCATTCAAACTGAGCAAACGCTAGTTAAAATACGTGCTCAGCATGTTCACGCAGAGTGCTGTAGACGCCTCAAATCTCTGCATAAAAAACGGATGCTGACTTTTGAAAAGGCGAATCAATGCATGGAGGATTTGTTAGGAGGATTTCAGTATATTCTGGTTCAAAAAACTTGCTTAGTAGAGCCTTTTCTGGACATTATTCACGCTCAACGTTTTGCTGTGTGGGATAGTGGGCGTCAGGATCTAATGATTCCTGTTAGTCTACAGCATGAATCGACAGCTAAGAAAAATACTGGGCTGTCATCGTCGTTAAATGAAAAAATTTCTCTAAATCAGTGCGAAACTCCGATAGTGGATGAGGAATTACTACGTCAAGAATATGCAAAGATTGGTCATACTGACAAAGAACCCATTTGGTTCAAAATGTTGCCAAAATGGCAGCAAAACTTTATTTCCAATAACCAGAACAAATTACCTAATTTATCTTCTCCCGCTACTTTACGCAATATTTTTGGGCTGCATAACATGTCTTTACACTCTCTACGCTCGTTGGATGGGGAGGAGAAGACGCATGTTCGGTTTCGGTGTATCCGTAGTACAGCAGCAGCATGGCGGATAGAAAAAGGTGGGTTGGATCGTAAACAGGGAGGGGCAGCAGCGTGTGAGTTTGAATTGCAGCAATTGCAGGATGAACAGTTTCGTTTAACTTGTCTCAATATTCTTTCTCAAATTAGATTAACCATTGAACAATTAAAATTAGAACAATTAAAATTAGAACAATTAGAATTAGCTCGGCTAGTTGCAGAAAAATTGTCACTAACAGAAGCAACAGAAGCAACAGAAGCAATAAAAGCAGCACGACCAAAAGAAGCGATTGTTTTGATTCAATCTTTGTTGTCCCCTGGAAGCCTCTCCACATGGAGGACTCAGTTGTTTCCAAAGACTAGGGAAGGTGATACTCAGGATAGCGATACTGAAATGTATGAAACAAAAGAGCGAGTCATTACATTTTTACAGAGAGTGTTGCAATATCCTACTGAATCCATAGAGAATCCTGAGATAAAAAGGATTTTCTTTCGTGAAAATGAAGGTACTTCATCTGCATTGTCTTATGCCGATCTTTTAAAGCCATATGGTTTCATTTACAGTGCACAACAAAATGGGTGGAGCTACAAAGAATCTTTTGTTGGCACCATTACTCTTATATCTACTAATCATGCTCTTAATGCACTACGTCGATTGGGCCCCTATGCTGGGCAGGTCACGAACAATGATCGCAACACTATTTTGCTGTTAAACTCTGTTATCCGCCATTTAACTCAGGATTTGAAACGGATTGAATTACAAGGGAATACGTTACAAAAAAAATGGTATGAAAATATTTATAAGTGGCCTTCTAGGGATTATTTTATCATGCAGATTCAGGAGCAAAAGGATGTACAAATTTTGTTTAATAATTTTTTAAACAAGCTAAAAGCTTATATACAAGAGAGAAGTATTGCGAATAAAGATAGAGAAAAAGATAGAAAATGTGTAATAGAAAGCCTTGAGTGTCTTTTAACGCATCCTGCAGCTCGTGATATTTGTGGTAAAAAAGTCTTCCATTTACTGGATGCATTGCAGAGCTACCTATCTACGAATTATCAGAGTTTTTTGGATTCACGTCATGCCGAATCTTTTGCGAGTGCTAGTGAAGTAATATTGGTTAATGCGCTAGGGGGGTTGGCTTGCGTATCTTGTAAAAGTGGTAAAGATCGTACGGCATTGGCGTTGTCCGCTGTGGATGCAGCCTTCGCCTATCAACAGATGCAACATGATGGTAGGTTGCCACGTTATACAGACGAAGAAGGAGATAGGCAGCGCCATGTGTCATGTTGGAAGTCATTCTTAGAATCAGGACATCATCAAAAAGTGGCTGCACTTAATTCACCGGGTGCTGAGGGTTTGGTTAAGCCTCCAATACCTGATGATATGTTACGAGATAGCAATAAGGTTAGTGTAGAAAATCAATTTGCACACTTACATAGACCGCCAAAATGTAATGTAAAAAGAGATAAATCCTTTAATGATTCCGTGTATCGAAGCAGGTTGCAAGAGCATTTATCTAGTTTAGCGCTTGACGTAGTTAACAAGGTAAAACACAATGGGCAAACGACTACAGATTGGGGCCAGGTGTGCCTTGATTGGAGTCGAATTCAAGAATCCTGCCGCATTAATGATAGCAATGTTTGTGAGTTAGTGCGGGATGTTGAAAATCGTGACCGTTTTCAAGATCAAGATATAGATCAAGATCAAGATATAGAGCAATTGAAAAAAGATCAATTGGAAAGATTCTTGAAACAGCACATACTTAGCATAATATGTCAAGATGGTGCAAGTAGTATTAAGGAAAAATGTTGGAAATATTTATGTATAAGGCAATTGCATCACGGTAATTTATTGTATCCATCTGGTTTTTTGGAATCCACGCTATTGGGTCCTTATTATGATTCCATCAGCGAAGCAGGGGGAGCGTTGCCGTCGAAGGCACTCTGCTCTCTCGATCATCAAGTTCATTTTTTACCATCACCAGGTCAATTAAGAATTAGAGAGGTGAATCATTATACATATGTTTGGAAGGATGATCAAAAACGAAAACGAATAAGGCCAGGTGAATATCATTGCTTGACTGACACGGTTATTGCAGTGACTATTCATACAGACAACGGAGGCCAGCATCGGCTAAAAATAAAGTTGGAACATGCTGACGTACATTGTCCAGATGAACAAGTACGGCCGTTTTTTGAACAAAAAAGAAACATAAGCATTCTGGAACAGTTTGGGCAAATAATTAAACAATTGTGGTATAGCTTGCTTATTTTGCTTGGATGGAATCATGAAAAATCTGTAAACGAGGACGAGGAGGGCGTTGTTTTTGACATTCAAGATATTCAAGATATCAGTGAATCGGATAGTGGTTCCTCATCTACCGTATCTACGGTATCAACTCAATCGCTAGTTCAATCTAAGAAGGTAGCTCCCTATAATCCTACTGTTGTTGATGTACCATCATTGATTGAACGCAAGCTATGCAGCATGATGTGTTTGTTTTTGCAGAAGTTGTGTATTGCGGATCAAATTGCGAATCAAAATGTACGTCCGGTGTTCTTTCCAGGAGTAATAAATGGAATGGGATTGTTTAAGAAAAATAAACAGGTCTCAAACGAGGATGCGTGTAGTCTTGCAGTATCGCAATCAAGTGCGCTACTACGTGCATGTAACATGACTCCTGGCTGTAAAAGTAAATCATAGTATTTCCAATTTTAATGAACGAGCAAGCGAAGAAAGCAATATCAATGCTTGACATCTTAGGGTGGTCTCTTTAAAATTCCGCCCCGTCTTGTTTAACAGGGCGGCCTTAATTTAAGCTGAGAGTTAACGGTGAAAAAGTGCGTTGACTATCACTTCTGTCTAGTCTTTATAAGGCATTATTTTGAGTAAATTGCATGCCCACGATCAATCAGTTAATTAGAAATCCGCGTATACACAGCCGTGCGAAGTCCGCTGTGCCTGCGTTGGGCGGGTGCCCTCAAAAAAGAGGCGTTTGTACGCGTGTGTACACAGTAACGCCTAGGAAGCCGAATTCAGCATTGCGTAAGGTGGCTCGGGTGAGATTGACAAACGGTATGGAAGTAACCGCCTACATTGGTGGAGAAGGTCATAATCTACAAGAACATTCCGTCATTCGAATGCGGGGCGGTCGTGTTAAAGATCTTCCCGGTATTCGTTATCATATCGTTCGTGGTGCATTAGATGCCGCTGGTGTTGCAAATCGTAGGCGAGGTCGTTCTAAATACGGTACTAAGCGACCTAAAGATGAATAAACGTAAGTACTTAGGAATTTAAATTATGCCAAGAAGACGAATTGCTGCCAAGAGAGCTGTGTTGTCCGATCCTAAATTCAAGAGTGAGCTGCTGAGTAAATTCATCAATAGTATCATGAAAAATGGAAAAAAAGCGGTTGCAGAGAAAATTGTCTATGGTGCTCTGGAAAGATTAGATGCTCGTCTAAAAAGCAAGCAGTCTACAAAAGCGGCAGCAGGGGAGAGTGGCCTAGAAAGAGAAGAGGATGGCTCAGTAGGAGGAGGCCATGTTGGTTCGCAGCATCTTAGTGTGGATGCTTTGCTCGTTGTCTTTGATGATGCTTTGGAGAATATTCGTCCCAGTGTTGAAGTTAGGGCAAGGCGTGTTGGTGGCTCAACTTATCAAATTCCAGTCGAGGTGCGTCCTTCTCGTCGAACAGCATTGGCTATGCGTTGGCTTAAAATTGCTGCGGCGCAGCGTAATGAAAAGACGATGGCTCAGCGTTTAGCTGCTGAGATCTTAGATGCCTATGACAATAAAGGCATCGCTGTGAAAAAACGTGAAGATACTCATCGTATGGCAAAAGCAAATCAAGCTTTTGCACATTTTCGATGGGGTTGATTGTAAAAATATTGACAAGGTATTAAGTGTGCAGCGACAAATATCCATAGATCGCCAGAGGAATGTTGGAATTATTGCTCATATCGATGCAGGAAAAACAACAACCACAGAACGAATTCTGTTTTATACCGGTGTTTCTCACAGGCTTGGTGAGGTGCACGAGGGTACGGCGGTTATGGATTGGATGGTGCAAGAACAGGAGCGCGGGATTACCATTACGGCGGCTTCTACGACTTGTTTTTGGCATGGTGACCCGATCAATCTTATTGATACGCCAGGTCATGTTGATTTTACCATTGAAGTGGAACGTTCGTTGCGTGTACTCGATGGTGCTATTGTCGTTTTCTGTGCAGTCAGTGGAGTTGAGCCACAATCTGAGACCGTGTGGCGTCAAGCTAATAAGTATTGTGTTCCACGGTTGGCGTTTATTAATAAAATGGATAGAGTTGGCGCCAATTTTTTGCGCGTTGTGGATCAAATGGAAAAGCGCTTAAAATGTCGGGCGGTCCCTCTGTATTTGCCAATTGGCGTAGAAGAAAAATTTGAAGGCGTTGTTGATTTGATACGGATGAAAGCCGTGTATTGGGATGAAAAAAGTCAGGGAATGAATTTTGATGATCGTGATATTCCGGATAATTTAATAACTGAAAGTGAAAAATGGTATGAAAAGCTAGTAGAGACAGCTGCTGAAGCTTCTGAGGAATTGACAGAACGTTATTTGGAAGGTAAGAAATTTACTGAAGAAGAGCTTAAGAAAGCTATTCGTGTTTTAACATTAGCTAATAAAGTGGTTCCTGTTTTATGTGGGTCGGCTTTTAAAAATAAGGGTGTACAGACAATATTAGATGGTATTATTGAATATTTGCCTGCCCCTAACGATGTACCACCTATCACGGGTGTGTTGGACGATGTTGCTCAAACAGTAGCGGAAAGATTACCAAATGATAGTGCACCTTTTTCTGCATTAGCGTTTAAAGTGGTTACTGATCCCTTTGTGGGAGTTTTGGTTTATTTGAGGGTGTATTCGGGGGTCGTTAACAGTGGAGACAGTGTTTATAATCCTGTTAAAGGTAAAAAGGAGCGTATAGGTCGTATTGTGCAAATGCATGCTAACACGCGTGCGGAGATCAAGCAGATCAGAGCTGGTGATATTGCGGCAGCAGTAGGTCTTAAAAACACCAGTACAGGGGATACATTGTGTGATATTGATCATGTGATCACGTTAGAGCGGATGGAGTTTCCAGAGTCCGTTATTTCTGTTGCGGTAGAGCCTAAAACTAAAGTAGATCAAGAAAAAATGGGCATTGCATTGAATAAATTGGCGCAGGAAGATCCCTCTTTCCGTGTGCGCGTTGATGCTGAATCGGGTCAAACTATTATTTCTGGTATGGGTGAATTGCATTTAGAGATTATTGTTGATCGTATGAAGCGTGAATTTGGTGTGGAGGCCGGTGTAGGTAAGCCTCAGGTTGCGTATCGTGAAACCATTCGGAAATCTGCTGAGCAAGAGGGTAAGTTTGTACGGCAAAGTGGTGGTCGTGGTCAATATGGTCATGTTTGGATAAAATTAAATCCTTTGGAATCTGGCAAGGGTTATGAATTTGTCAATGCAATAGTGGGTGGTGTAATTCCTAAGGAATTTATTCCCGCTGTTGATAAAGGCATTAAGGAGCAACTAGAGAATGGTGTGTTAGCGGGTTATCCGGTTGTTGATGTGCAGGTCACGCTTTTTGATGGTAGTTATCATGATGTGGATTCTAGTGAAATGGCTTTTAAGATTGCCGGTTCAATGGCTTTCAAAGAAGGTATGCGTAAAGCAGATCCGGTATTGTTAGAGCCTATCATGCGCGTAGAAGTGGTGACGCCAGAAGAGTATATGGGTGATGTCATGGGCGATTTAAATCGCCGTCGTGGAATTTTACAAGGAATGGAGGATTTGCCTGTTGGAGGTGGAAAAATGATACGTGCACAAGTTCCTCTTGCCGAAATGTTTGGTTATGCTACTGATTTGCGTTCAGCAACTCAAGGGCGTGCGATTTATACGATGGAATTTGCTAAATATAGCGAAGCTCCTACTAGCGTGGCGGATGGGGTTATTCGTAAAAAAGATAATCATTAATTGTTATTGAGGTGAAAGATTATGTCCAAGGCAACGTTTAAAAGAGATAAGTCTCACTTTAATGTAGGTACTATTGGTCACGTCGATCATGGTAAAACGACCTTGACTGCCGCGCTGACTAAGTGCTTAGCAGCAAAGTATGGTGGTGAAGTTAAGGCATTTGATGAAATTGATAAAGCACCCGAGGAAAAGGCACGTGGTATTACTATTGCGACTTCACACGTTGAATATGTAAGTGCAAAGCGTCATTATGCGCATGTTGATTGTCCAGGGCATGCGGATTATGTGAAAAATATGATCACGGGTACAGCGCAAATGGACGGTGCCATCCTGGTAGTCAGTGCAGCTGATGGTCCTATGCCTCAAACAAGTGAGCATGTTTTGTTGGCTAAGCAGGTTGGTTTAAAGCAGATTATCGTATTTTTGAATAAATGCGAGATAGTGGATGATGAAGAGTTGTTAGAGTTGGTTGAATTGGAAATAAGAGAATTATTGAATAAATATAATTTTCCAGGAAATGATATACCTATTATTCGTGGTTCTGCTAAAAAAGCGTTAGAAGGCGATTGCGAAGGTGGTGGAATTTATGAATTAGTTCAGGCGATGGATAATTATTTTATAGATCCTACGCGTGAGACTGATAAGCCATTTTTGATGCCTATTGAAGATGTATTTTCTATTTCAGGGCGTGGTACTGTTGTAACTGGGCGAGTGGAATGTGGAATTATAAAAAATGGTGAAGAAGTAGAGATCATTGGTTTAAGAGCAGTACAGAAAACGGCTGTCACTGGTATTGAAATGTTTCGTAAGCTGTTGGATCAAGGAGAAGCGGGAGATAATATTGGAGTTTTGCTCAGAGGCACAAAACGTGAAGAAGTGGAGAGAGGGCAAGTTTTATCAAAGCCAGGTGCTGTAAAGGCTTACGTTGATTTTGAAGCAGAGATTTATGTTTTGACCAAAGAAGAAGGTGGTCGTCATACGGCTTTTATGAATAATTATAAGCCACAATTTTATTTCAGAACAACCGATGTAACGGGTACAATTCAGTTGCCTGCAGGTACAGAAATGATCATGCCGGGTGATAATGTAAAGATTACCGTTAATTTAATGCCAGAATCTGGAATTGCGATGGAAGAAGGGCTTCGTTTTGCAATTCGTGAGGGTGGAAAAACGGTGGGAGCTGGTGTTGTAACCAAGCTTTTGAAAGAAGGTAAACGCAGCTAGATTGGATTGGAAAGTTATTATGTCATTTAAAAATCAGGGCTATGATTTTCGCATTGTTTTAACAGCATTTGATCATCGTTTGATCGATATAGCTGCAGAAAAGATTGTGACATCTTTAAAGCGAACGGGTGCGATACTTCGTGGTCCAGTTCCTTTGCCTGTGCGAATAAGAAAATTGTCTGTGCTTACATCGCCGCATGTCGATAAAGATGCGCAAGATCAATTTGAAACACGAACCTATAAGCGTTTAGTTGATGTTTCCGCTTCTACGGATAAAACAGCAGATGCGTTAAAGCGTCTGGATGATTTGCCATCTGAAGTAAATATTGAAATAAGAACAAGAACGGATAAAGAGTGATGTTATGTCAAATTGTTGGAATAGCATCATCATCATATTTTTGAGTATGCAATTATGGCAATAGGTTTAATAGGTCGAAAATGTGGTATGACTCGAATTTATACGGATAATGATGTAGCAATACCTGTCACGCTCATTGAAATATTGCCGAATCGAGTAGTACAAATAAAAACTCAGGAGCGAGATGGCTACGAAGCAGTGCAGGTTACAGCGGGTGAACAATCTCTTTGGCGTTTAACCAAAGGTGAAGCTGGCCATTTTTCTAAAGTAGAGGTAGAGACAGGTAGGTGGTTGAGAGAATTTCGTTTGGATGGAGAAAGCGAAGAATTTGTTAAAGGTTTGACTTTGGGAAAGAGCATTGTAGTTAATGATCTGTTTACATTGGGTCAGTTGGTTGATGTCACAGGAGTTAATAAAGGTAAGGGCTATAGTGGCGTTGTGAAGCGCCATCATTTTGCAACCCAGGATGCAACGCATGGAAATTCTTTATCTCATCGTGCACCGGGATCGATTGGGCAACGTCAATCACCGGGTCGTGTATTTAAAGGAAAAAAAATGGCTGGTCAATTAGGAAATCGGCGCTGTACGATGCAATCTTTAAAAGTGGTTAAGGTGGAATTAAAGCGGAATTTGCTTTTTGTTAAAGGAGTAGTGCCAGGTGCACCAGGTGGATGGGTTATTGTTAAATCTGCTGTACGGATGAAAAATCGGATAAAGAAAAATTAGGTGTAGGATTTTATAATTTATGATGAGATGGTCAGCATGACTGATATGCAAGCAGCATTAATAACAAGTGATAGCTCAAAAAAAGAGTTTCAGTTGTCTGATGTAGTTTTTCGTTGTTATTTTAATGCGCCACTGGTGCATCAGGTTGTTACTGCTTATTTGGCAGCTGGAAGACAAGGTACACATGCGCAGAAAAATCGTTCTGCTGTAAGAGGGGGCGGAAGAAAACCTTACAAGCAAAAGGGTATGGGTCGGGCTCGAGCAGGAACTATTCGTAGTCCTATTTGGCGCGGCGGAGGGGTGACTTTTGCGGCAAGTCCACGAGATTATTCACAAAAAATAAATAAAAAAATGTATCGTTTAGCGATGCGTTCGATCTGTTCTGAGCTTTTGCGTCAAGATCGTTTTATTGTTGTGGATTCATTTTTAATTGATCAAGCGAAGACGGCTAAATTAGTTGCTGAATTGAAAGTGCTTAATGCAGGTCCAAAGGTTTTAATCGTTTTAGATGAGGTTAATGAAATTGTTTTTTTGGCAGCGCGTAATTTGCCTATGGTTGATGTATTTGATGTTCAGGCGATCAATCCTGTCGATTTCATTAATCACGATAAAATTGTGATAACAGTTTCTGCGTTAAAACAAATTGAAAAGCTTTTAACATGACTACCTCGATGATAATCGCGCAGCAGCGTCAGTTTAAATTAATAAAAGGGCCACATGTTTCAGAAAAAGCTTCTGTTTTGGCTGATAAGCACCGTCAATTAGTTTTTAAAGTATTGTTAGATGCTAACAAATTCGAAATAAAGCAGGCAGTGGAATTTTTATTTAATGTAAAAGTTAGCAGGGTTACGTTATTAAACGTTAAGCCAAAGCGCCGTCGTTTTAAACAAATTGAAGGCAGTATAAAAGCTTGGAAGAAAGCGTACGTTACCTTGCAACCGGGTTATGATCTTGATTTTATTGGAACTAAGTAGAGAATAATTAAATTATATGCTCAGCATAAAGACAAATCCAACATCACCAGGCCGTCGTTTTGTTGTAAAAATATCTAAAGTAGGTTTGCACAAAGGTGGGCCTTATACTGGCTTGTTGGCACCAAAACCTAAAAAAGGGGGGCGCAATAATCTTGGTAGGATTACTACACGGCATCAAGGTGGAGGACAAAAGCAGCGTTATCGTCTTATCGATTTTAAGCGCAACAAAGAAGGCGTTGCTGGACATGTGGAGCGTGTAGAATATGATCCTAATCGTACGGCACACATTGCTTTAATCCTTTATACAGATGGTGAACGACGTTATATTTTAGCTCCTCATGGTCTTAAGGTTGGGATGGAAGTGATTGCCGGATCTTCTGTACCGGTGAAATTGGGTAATACCTTGCCTTTGCGTAATATTCCTATGGGCACAGTTTTGCATGCCATAGAATTAAAATCTGGGAAAGGTGCGCAGTTGGCGAGAAGTGCAGGTGCATATGTACAACTCATTGCACGTGAGGGAGATTATGTTACTATACGCCTGCGTTCTGGGGAGCTTCGAAAGATCCATATCGAATGTAAAGCGACAGTAGGTATAGTGAGTAATGGTGATCACAATCTTCGCTCTTTAGGGAAGGCTGGTGCTAAAAGGTGGCGCGGTATTCGTCCCACAGTTCGAGGGGTTGCTATGAATCCAGTTGATCATCCTCATGGTGGTGGAGAAGGAAAAACTTCAGGTGGGCGTCATCCAGTTAGTCCTTTTGGTGTACCGACAAAGGGTTATAAGACACGTCGTAGTAAACGCAACATAAAAATGATTGTGCAACGACGAAGAAAGAAGTGATCAAATTCATGAGGTGTTGAATGTCACGTTCCATAAAAAAAGGTCCGTTTGTCGATTTGCATTTAAGTAAAAAAGTAGAAGCTATGCGGAATGCTGCAATTAAGCGACCTATTAAAACATGGTCGCGTCGTTCTATGATTACACCAAGGATGGTTGGTTTAACGATAGCTATTCACAATGGACGGGACTTTGTTCCAGTTTATATGACAGAAAATATAGTGGGTCATAAATTAGGTGAGTTTTCAATGACGCGGGTGTTTCGAACTCACAGGGCTGCTGATAAAAAAGCAAAGGGTGGTGTTGATGAAAAAAAATAAAAAAAAGAGGTAATGCAGAGTGGAAGTTGCTGCCTATTTAAAGTATGCGAGAATATCTTCGCAAAAATGTCGATTGTTGGCTGATCAGGTGCGTGGTTTACGTGTTGATAAAGCGTTGCAGCTTTTAACGTTTAGTATTAAAAAAAATTCCAAAATTGTTAAAAAAGTTATTGAGTCAGCCGTTGCGAATGCAGAGCATAATCGAGGTGCCGATGTGGATATGCTGAAAGTGAGTACAATCTACGTTGATCAAGGACCTACCTTGAAGCGCATGCATACACGAGCAAAAGGGCGTAGTAATCGGATATTGAAGCCTACTTGCCATATTACAGTTAAAGTATCCGACGGTGGGGAGAAGAATTAATCATGGGTCATAAGGTAAATCCCGTGGGAATTCGTTTGAATATTACTCGAACGTCGACAGCGAAGTGGTGTGCAAAGCCTAGAGAGTATGCAGATTTGTTGATAGCTGATTTAAAGGCTCGTGCTTTTATAGAAAAAAATTTGCTTCAAGCAGGAGTTTCTTCCATACAAATAGAGCGTGCCGCAAAAGTGGCAAAGATCACCATTTTTGTCGCAAGGCCTGGTGTGGTGATAGGACGAAAAGGTGAATATATTGAACGCATAGGAGCAGCGCTAGAAAAGATTATGTTAATTCCGGTTCGTTTATCCGTAGTAGAGATAAAAAAACAAGAATTAGATGCAAAATTAGTGGCGGAAAGTATTGCGCAGCAGTTAGAACGTCGTGTGGTCTTTCGTCGTGCTATGAAGCGTGCACAGCAAACGGCAATGCGTTTAGGGGCAAAAGGTATAAAAATTGAGGTTTCTGGTCGTTTAGGTGGGGTTGAAATTGCACGCAGTGAGCGTTATAACGAAGGAAGTGTGCCATTGCATACCTTTCGTGCCGATATTGATTATGCTTTAGCTGAAGCCCAAACAACTTATGGAAAAATAGGCGTAAAAGTTTGGATTAATAAAGGTGAAGTATTTGATCGTTCACAGATTAGTTTATCAGAAAATGTGGAAACAAAATCTCGGTATTTTCGTGAAAAAGATCAAAAAAATTTCAATCGTCGACGAAATTTAGGGGGTAAGGTTGGTTCTAAAGAATCTATTGAGCGTACTCGTTAAAATTTATTTAACAGTGTATATGTCGATTGAAAATGGAAACAAGTAAATTATTATGTTGCAGCCAAAACGAACAAAATATCGTAAACAGTTTAAGGGTCGTAATCGTGGTGTGGCATCGCGTGGTACAAAAGTTAATTTTGGTCAATACGGCCTTAAAGCGGTAACGGCGGGTTTTATTACTTCAAGGCAATTAGAAGCAGCGCGCCGTGCGTTAACAGGTCATATTAAGCGTGGTGGAAAGGTTTGGATTCGATTATTTCCAGATAAGCCAATGACTAAAAAGCCATTGGAAGTGCGTCAAGGCAAGGGGAAAGGCAGTGTTGAATATTGGGTGGCAGTTGTACAGCCTGGGCGTGTCGTGTTTGAGATGGCAGGAATTACTTCAGCTGTCGCCAAAACAGCTTTAAGATTGGCGGCTGCAAAGCTGTCTGTGACAACAAATTTTGTAACGCGGACGGTGTTATGATGAAGGCGAAAGCATTGCGTGAGTTGACGGTTGATTTTTTACAAAAAGAGATTTTTCAAGTAGGTAGGGAGCAGTTTAATTTGAAAACACAGCATGCGACGCGTCAATTAACGACCACGCACCGCTTAAAAGTAGTGCGACGAAATTTGGCGAGGTTGTTGACTGTTTTACATGAAAAAGCAGGCAAAAAAACATGATCAAAATGAGTGAATCTACTCATCGTCGTACTTTGATCGGTCGCGTTGTGAGTACAAAAATGAATAAAACTGCTAGCGTGTGTGTTGAACGCAAATATAAGCATCCTAAGTATGAAAAGCGTATTACGCGTAGTACTAATTTTTTAGTGCATGATCCTGAAAATCAATGTTGTGAAGGTGACAAGGTTGTTATTCAAGAAAGTCGTCCTATTTCTAAACGAAAAGCGTGGACGTTGTTGAAAGTGATTGAAAAAGTAGTGGGTCAACAGATGATGACAGAGTCTATGCAGGAGGAAATACAGACATGATACAGATGCAAACCGAGCTTGATGTAGCGGACAATAGCGGTGCACGGCGCGTTATGTGTGTTAAAGTGCTGGGTGGATCAAAAAGGCGCTACGCAAGTGTAGGAGATATCATTAAGGTTAGCATTAAAGATGCTGTGCCACGTGGAAAAGTAAAAAAAGGTGACGTTTGTCACGCTGTTGTAGTACGGACTAAAAAAGGTGTGCGTAGGCAAGATAGTAGTGTTATTCGTTTTGATACGAATGCAGCAATTTTGTTGACACCTCAATTATTGCCACTTGGCACGCGGGTTTTTGGACCAGTGCCAAGAGAAATGCGTACTGAGCGTTTTATGAAGATTATTTCTTTAGCATCTGAAGTACTTTAAATATTAAAGTTGGTTATGCATAAAATTAAAAAAGGTGATAGAGTGATTGCTTTAGCTGGTAAAGATAAAGGTAAGCTAGGCAAGGTGTTGCGGATAATGCCAGCTAAATGTTCTGCCATTGTTGAAGGAATTAATTGTGTAAAAAAACACATTAAGCCAAATCCTAAAAAAAATGTTGTCGGTGGCATTGTGGTACAAGAAGCCGGTATTCATTTGACAAATTTAGCACTTTATAATCCTATTTCTAAAAAAGCGGATAAAGTAGGGTCTAAGGTTTTAGAAGATGGAAGGCGGGTTAGGGTTTTTAAATCTAATGGCGAGTTGGTAGATATTTAGTTTGAGTGAGCTGATTCATGGGTTGCTTAAAAGAATTTTATAAAAATGAGGTAGTATCTCAATTGAAACGAGAGTTTTCGTATCAAAGTGAGATGGAAGTTCCTCGCATACTCAAGGTCACGTTAAACATGGGCGTGGGTGAGGCAGTAGTTAATAAAAAAGTTATTGATTCTGCCGTAGCGGATATGACGTTAATTGCAGGGCAGAAGCCTGTTGTTACCTTAGCCAAAAAATCAAATGCTGGATTTAAAATTCGTAAAGGTTGGCCAATTGGTTGTAAGGTAACTTTACGAAAGGAGCGGATGTATGATTTTTTGTATCGATTGATTCACGTTGCTATTCCTAGGATTCGAGATTTTCGTGGCTTTAGCCTTCGTTCTTTTGATGGTCGTGGAAATTATAGTCTCGGTATCCGGGAGCAAATTGTGTTTCCTGAGGTTAAGTATGATACTGTTGTTGAATTACGGGGTATGGATATTAGTTTAATTACTACTGCAAAGTCTGATAAAGAAGGGCGTGCATTGTTGTTAGCGTTCCGTTTCCCGTTTAAAGAGAATTAAAAAGTATGGCAAAAAAGAGTGTTATTGCACGGCAAAAAAAGCGTGAGGTGATTGTAAAAAAGTATTGGTTATTGCGACTTCAGCTAAAAAAGATTATACGTGATCCTAAGGCTAGTGACGAAGCACGTTGGGATGCACAGCGGAGGCTGCAGCTGTTGCCGCGAGATTCTTCTCCTGTTCGCTTGCGTAATCGCTGTCGATTGACAGGTCGACCTCGTGGAGTGTATCGCCAATTTGGATTGTCACGAAGTATGTTGCGCATTTATGCAATGAAAGGTGATCTTCCGGGTGTGGTTAAATCAAGCTGGTAGTAAATGGTTAAATGGTAACGAACATATGAATATGCAAGATCCAATAGCGGACATGTTAATCCGAATAAAAAATGCGCAAGCAATTAAAAAGCTGTATGTTTCTATGCCGTTGTCAAAGATTAAGTTAGCAATCGCTGGCTTGTTGAAGACTGAAGGTTATATTAACGATTTTCAATGTGAGACGCAAAAAGCAAAATCCGTGTTAAGTATTTTTTTGAAATATCATTTAAATCAACCTGTTATTGCATCACTAAAACGAGTAAGTCGTCCTAGTCTTCGTATTTATCGTTCTGCTACTCAATTGCCTTTGGTGGTTGGTGGTTTAGGGATTGCCATTATTTCTACTTCAAAAGGATTGATGACAGATAGAATGGCGCGTACTTTAGGTCAGGGTGGTGAGGTTATCGCTACAGTTGAATAGAGGTTGCAAGGGTTTGATATGTCGAGAGTTGCAAAAAATCCAATAAATCTTGGAAGTGCCAGCGCGGCTTTAAAAGGTCGTGTTCTTGTTATTACAGGCAGTAAGGGAACCTTGACTTATCAGCTAGATAAGCGTGTACAATTGTCTATTCAAGATGGAGTTTTGCAATTTTCCCCTGGGGATAGCAGCATAGAGGCAAATGCTTTAGCAGGAACAATTCGTGCAAATGTAGCCAGTGGAGTTATCGGGGTTCTTGATGGATTTAAAAAAAAGCTCTTGTTAGTTGGCGTAGGTTATCGAGCTAACGTACAGGGTAAAAGTTTAGATTTAACTTTAGGATTTTCTCATCGAGTTATTTATAACATTCCAGAACAAATAACGATTAGTACGCCCACTCCAACTGAAATTGTCATTCAGGGGTCGGATAAGCAACTTGTTGGGCAGGTTGCGGCGGAGATACGCCGTTATCGTCCACCTGAAGCGTATAAAGGAAAGGGTGTTCGTTATGCAGATGAAAAAATTAAATTGAAAGAAACTAAGAAAAAATAGGTGCAGGGGTAGTGAGGACGTGGTAAGCAAGAAATTAAAGCGGCGGCGCAGGGCAACGAAGGCTCGGGCGAAAATTAAAGAATTACGGATTGCACGTCTTTGTGTAAGCCGCAAAGTGAAGCATCTTTATGCTCAAATTATTGTTAGCGCTGAAAAAGGCGATCGCGTATTGGCAAGTGCTTCCACTCTTGATAAAGAGGTTATATCACATTTGGTTGAAGAAGATGTAAAGCATGGAAAGGCCGCCACGGATGTCGTGACATTGGGTAATGTTAAATCTGCTGTCGTTGTTGGGAGTATCATTGCCAAACGGGCTTTAGCGCTGGGGATAGATCGCGTTGCTTTCGATCGTTCTGGTTTTAAATATCATGGT
>Ga0207018_1019_pt1 | contig 33304 bp, 29 predicted proteins | sample Alteio_BWMinCont_52_FD_153476 | JGI IMG/M metagenome (GOLD analysis project Ga0207018, IMG submission 153476) | Enriched cells from forest soil in Barre Woods Harvard Forest LTER site, Petersham, Massachusetts, United States -... | ecosystem: Environmental > Terrestrial > Soil > Temperate forest >...
ATAGAAGTTACGAGCCACTTGCATGGTTATGGTGCTGCCTCCTTGCGCTTTTGTGCCTGTTAATAACAGCTCCCCAGCAGCACGGAGTAGACCGAAAAAATCAACACCGTGGTGCTCTAAAAAACGTTGATCTTCAGTGGCTAAGAATGCTTGAACCATGCTCGTAGGCACTTCGTTCAATTTAACTAAATTTCTATGTAATTCGCCAAATTCTGCGATGGTTTGCCCATCATTGGTATAAACCCGCATCGGAATGGGTAATTGTACGGACCTCAGTTCATCAACGTCGGGTAATTGTTGAGCAATATACAGATATACTAGGCTTAGACCTACAATAAATGTAATGAAAAAACTCAATAGCATCAGCACAAAATGACGAAAAAAAGCAAGGGGGGTTTTCATGGTTGGCAACACTAATCAGCTCACGTCATGATATAGGATCTTTTCATCCATGTCCTATCCATAAGATTCTGTGTCTACGAGTACGCCTATAAGTATCCTCGACTAGGGTTAGGTAAGCGTCCCTAGAAATAGAAATATAGAGATACCTTTACGAAAAATTACCATAAAGAGCAAATAAAATTTATGTATTAAGTAATTGACACAAAACTATTTACAGACATAATAAACAAAAATATTGAATATTTAGCCTAATAATTCCTTGCAATGGATTAATGGATGAGCATATGGGCTTTATTAAGGATAGATTTAAAAATACAGAATCTAGCAGGGATATTGTTGGGTTAGATATCGGGTATTCAGCAATTAGGTCCGTTGTTTTAGAAAGTTCAGGGCCTGCGTTGACACTTAAGCACTATTGTGTTGAACCTTTGTCTCTAGGACTCACTCAGCATTGGCCGACTCACGCAAAGGAACAGATTACCGCCGGTATCAAGCGATCATTGGCAACAATAGATACTTACTCAAAGCACTGTGTCATAGCAGTTCCTGATAGTGTAATAACAAGTAGGTGGCTCCGTTTTGATAGTGCTACGGCTGAAGATATTGAAACCGCCTTGCACGCTGCAGTGGAAGAATACATTCCCTGTCCGCTGGACGATATTTATTTTGATTATCAGGTCTTTGATACTTATTCCACTGATCAAAATTATCTAGATGTATTACTAGTTGCCTGTAGAAAAGAACAGGTGGATGCTCGCTTGGAGATAGTGCACTATGCCGGACTCACTCCGCTTTCTGTTGAAATAAATTCACATGTCATCAGATGGACTTACGCGAGACTATATTCTGCTAACTTAATGCAAACCTGCATATTAGTCGATATAGGTGCTACACATCTTACGCTCTCATTTGGGAGCGAAACTCAACAAATGTATAGCTGTCATGAAAATATGATAGCACTTGTTAGTAAAGAAACTATTCTGCAACGAGTACAGCAATTTTTTTCTTTATTTTATCTTAGCTACCCTTAGATCAACTGACATTACCTGAAATCGCGACGATTGCTGGTTTACCCAAAGCACCTTCTGCGATTAATCCTTTGGTCAATCCTATTGCCGCAAAACAACGTCGTGACCATGTATTGGCGCGTATGTTGGAATTAGGTTACTTATCGCAGCCTGTTTACCAGACTGCTATTCAAACACCCATGCAAACACATCCGGACATCAGCAGCAACGGCATGATCAAGGCACCTTATGTTGCTGAAATGGTACGGGATATGATGTACAAAAGTTTCGGTAATGATATCTATACAAAGGGGTATAATGTCTATACAACGCTTAACACCGTTCAACAGCTAGCTGCCAATCAGGCGTTGCGCACCGCTCTGTTAGCTTATGATCACCGACATGCCTACAGAGGTCCGGAAAGACGTAGTGGCCCTGTGAATTCAAAAAAGCTTGTATCTATCTTAAATGAACTGCATCGTGTTTCGTCGGTGAACGGCCTGCAGGCTGCGATAGTCACGGCCATTACCGAGCAAGGGATTAGTGCTTTGCTAGCAGATAATCAGTCAATTATTATTCCTTGGGCAGGTATCGCTTGGACTTTTCCAGAATCACATCAGCTCAATCCACCGTCGAAAATGCTAGCAAGCAGGGTGAAGATAGGGGACATCATACGTGTACAAAATAAAAACCACACATGGCAACTTACACAAATACCAAAAATACAGGGGGCGCTGATTGCTATGAATCCTCAAAACGGCGCTATCACTGCCCTTGTAGGAGGATTTGATTACAATTTAAGTAAATTTAACCGAGTCATTCAAGCAGAACGACAACCTGGGTCAGGATTTAAACCTTTTATTTATGCAGCAGCACTGGCTAAAGGGTATACATTGGCCAATGTATTTAACGATGCGCCTCTCGTATTTGATATACCAGGACGCGATGAACCATGGCGCCCGCAAAATGATAATCATATTTTTAACGGACCAACACGCTTACGCGTCGCTCTAGCAAGGTCCGTCAATCTCGTCTCTGTACGTTTGTTGCAGGCAGTCGGTGTCCCCTATGTGTTGACCTACATGAAGCGCTTTGGTTTTATCCCCAAAAAGCTACCCAGTAATCTCTCTCTTGCTTTAGGTACAGGGGAAGTTACACCTATGGAGTTGGCACGTGCTTATGCTGTTTTTGCAAATGGTGGATTCAGAATAACACCTTATCTTATTGATCATATTACCGATGAGCAGGGACAGACTATTTATCAAGCAGAACCCAAAATAGCATGTGAAGATTGTTTAACTGGTAAAATTAACCTGCCAAATATAAAGGATAACAGTCCTTACGCACCACAAGCCATCCCTGCGGATATTGCGTTTCTTGCTACATCTGCTTTGCAAGATGTCATTCGTTATGGTACAGGTACTCAAGCGCTGAGTTTAGGCCGTCACGATCTTTCCGGAAAAACAGGCACTACTAGTGATTATGTGGATACCTGGTTTACTGGGTTTAATAGTGATTTAGTTGCTACGGTTTGGGTAGGATTTGATCAGCCAAGCTCAGTGCTGGAGTATGGCGCGAAGGCTGCGTTACCAATGTGGATCAATTTTATGCGCGTTGCTCTACTCGGAAAGCCAGAAAAAACAATGCCGCAACCACCTGACATTGTCACAGAAAGTATCGATCCCGTGACAGGCTACCTACTACCACAAGGAACATCGGGTTCCATCATGGAATATTTTCGTCAAGATAATCTATCTAAGGTGCCGGAAGAAGCAGAGCTGGGAGTTATTGATACAATAGACGACACGAGCGAAAGTCAGGATCAAACCTTAGAGCAGATTGAAGACCAAACAACAGATCAAACGAAAGTGGAAAATTCGGTAGATAGCTCAGTAGATAGCTCAGTAGATAGCTCAGGCGAGCCACTGTTTTAACCTTCTTTATTCCTCACAGTAACCGTAGTGTCCGTCATGTATCAAAGTATAAACGGGTTATTATAGCCCGAGTGCATGTTCTAAACTACGTTTGGTCTGGGGACCTTGTAGTATGCGTTTCAATTTACCATCGGGACCTATCAACAGCGTGGTAGGTAGGCCGGAAATTTTTTCCATGTGGAAAGCAAAATACTGTGTAGGATCATAAGCAAAAGTGGGGAAAGCGACGCCACTTTCTTGCATTCGTTCCGCTAATCCTGCTACAGATCCGTCTTCATAATTAACGCCAAACAACATGACTTGATTTTGGTGGGCGCGATAGAATGCATTCAGTTCAGATATTTCCTCCATACAATAGTTACACCAAGTTGCCCAGTAACTGATCACGATCCATTTGCCCTGGTAGTTCGAAAAATTAACAGGATCCCTTACAATGAAAGAATTAGTTGGCGTCACCGCTGATACGACAGCAGGAGATGAAAACAGGACGCTAGTTAGAAAAATAAGCCAAGCTACACGCATTTGCATCCCCAAAATATAGAACTCAGTAAACTCATACAATTTAAGAAAATCGATTCGCTTCCTACTTTCTCGCTACATTAAAAGCTAATTTTCCAGATAACTCAAGCAGTTTTAGAAAGGAGTAAAGATCAGATGAGCCGTTAATTTTTTATTCAATTTTTCTATTATCGATAAGACGAATTTCATTTAACCACACAGCGGCTAAACGTCGGCCCCAATGATCAGCAATATAGTCGACTTTAAAACCCATAGCTTCCAATTCTTTTACTGTGGCTTCCTGACTTTGTGTTTTTTGTAAAATTGCTGGAAAAAATCTTGCTTTTTTACGCTGTGCTACGGTTAATAGCGAATTTCTAGAGCTTAATGCTAGGCCATCTTCGGCTCGAACGGTGGCACAGGCAACAATTTTCGTTTCTAAAAACAACGCTCGAGCCATCTTTTGTATAAGTAACAGTTGCTGATAATCCTTTTCACCGTAGTAAGAACGTGTAGGCTTGACAATATTTAGGTATTTTAAAACGACGGTCAGCATACCGGCAAAGTGACCAGGTCTAAACTGTCCCTCTAGTGTTTGACCTAATTCTGTTTTTTCGAGTACTTGAATGTGGTAATCACTAGGATAGACAGTTTGTTTGTCTAATAACAGCAAGTAGTCAATTTTTTGTCGTAAAAGCAATTCCTTGTCTGTTTGTAAAGTGCGCGGATAGTTGACAAAATCCGCAGTCTGATTGAATTGAGTGGGATTAATAAAGATAGCCACTACGGTAACGTCATTTTCTTGCTGAGAGCGCGAGCACAGACTTAAGTGACCAGCGTGTAAATGGCCCATAGTATGCACAAAGCCGATACTTGCGTGCTGTATTTTTTTGCGAATGTTTCGCCAGTCAGTTAAATTAGTAACACTGTTCATGTGTTGGAAACTTTCCTTGCCTGACCGACTGAGCATAATCATCAACACTTTGGCTGAGTAATTGACTACCGGCCAAAAACTGTTTGACAAATTTTGGTTTGAAATCTGGATATAATCCCAATAGATCGTGCATCACCAGTATCTGGCCGTCGGTATCAGCACCAGCGCCGATGCCAATAGTCGCTATTGTTAAGCTTTGGGTAATTTCTTTGGCTAGGCTCGCTGGGATACATTCCAACACCAGTGAAAAACAGCCCGCTGCTTGTAAGGCTAGGGCATCTTTTTTTAGTTGCTGCGCAGAGGAGGGAGTTTTTCCCTGGACTTTATAACCGCCTAAGGTATGCGTAAGTTGCGGAGTCAAACCAAGATGCCCCATCACTGGAATACCAGACTCAACTAAATGCGAGATGAATGCGAGATTGCCTGCAGCGCCCTCTAATTTAACTGCGTGTGCACCGGCTCGAATTAATCTCTCTGCCCCCGAAACGCCTTGACAAAGTGATTTACGATAGCTTAGGAAGGGTAGATCACTGATGATGAATTGGGTTCCTGCACCGCGACTGACAGCCGCTGTGTGCATTTCCATCATCGTTAATGTCGCCATGATTGTATCTTTAAAACCGTGCACAGTGACCGCTAAACTGTCGCCGACTAGTAGGGCATCTAGAGAGGAATTTTGAAGAATTCTTGCCATAGCGTAGTCGTAACAAGTGAGCATGACGATCTTTTCTTGAACGGACTTTTTTTTGTGAAAAATCTGGCAATGCATCGATGATCGACCTATAAAATACGGGGGTGGTAGAAAATCAAGTACTCGTCGCTTGATCAAATGCTAGCTATCGAATCGTTTATACACGCCTTGCATGCAGGTGCTTTTTTCTACCGCGAACGCTAAAACGGATGTAGTGTACTTAAAGTACGTAGCTATTCGCAAGTGACAGTGCAAGCTTAACACACCTCTTTTTTTGTGCTAGCGTAGCCCGGGAGTCATCACTGCTACTTTTACAATTACTGTATTACTGTTGTTGCATGCGTGTTTTAGTCGTGAAAATGTCTTCAATGGGCGATATTATTCATACCTTGCCCGCTTTGAGCGATGCAGCAGATGTCATACCTAGCATTCAATTTGACTGGGTTGTAGAAGAAGCCTTTACAGAAATTCCGACTTGGCATAAAAGCGTTATCCACGTGATCCCAGTCGCATTACGTCGATGGAGAAGACAACCCTGGTTAGCCTTACATCGAAAAGAAGCATGGCATTTCTGTCAACGGTTGCGTGCTCAATGCTACGATAAAGTGATCGATGCGCAGGGGTCTATCAAAAGTGCGGTAGTGATGCGTTTAAGTCGTGGGTATCGTTTAGGTATGGATAAGGATTCAGTGAGAGAAATTTTTGCTGATTTTGCTTATCAGAAAAAATTTTTTGTGCCGCGCACTCAACACGCCGTACATCGTTTGCGCCAATTGTTTGCGCAAGCACTGGAGTATCCATTACCGGATAATGCAATCCGTTATAATGTAGCAAAGAATCGTTTTTGCTCGTTAAGATTCAATCTTCCAAACGATTATTTGGTTGTCGTACCTAATGCCAGTGACCCTAGAAAATGTTACTCAGAAGCTTTCTGGGCCGCGTTGTTGAAAAAGACAGCGCAAGCGGGGATATTCGTCGTTGTGCCCTGGGGCAGTGAAGAAGAAAGGAAATGTGCCATACGTATTTGTGGTGATGGTCAACATACGGCCGTATTGCCACGCTTACGCTTAGGGGAAATAGCGAGTCTGCTTTTGCAGGCCAAAGCAGCAGTGTGTGTTGATACGGGATTAAGTCATTTGGCGGCAGCGTTATCCATACCAGCTATCACACTGTACGGGCCAACGGATCCTGGCTTGATAGGGACACTGGGGCCGACACAGATTCACTTGCGTACCATAGGCGATCGCATAGTATCTGTAGAAACGGTGTGGCAGGCGCTACAACAGGTTTTGGCAGTTTGATTGCACATCCCTGGCTTTACGTGTCTGTTTATGAATCTCTGGTTTCGCTCGGATTTGGGAACGACATTCAGTTAGTTTTTTTTGGTTAACAACATGGCGCTGATTCTAAAAATTGCGCTTGCAGTGCCTGTAGATCACTGTTTCGATTATCTAGTACCGATAGATCTGACTGATATTGTTTTAAAAAAAGGATTACGTGTATTAGTTCCATTTGGTAGGGGGCAGAAGATAGGTTTCTTGATTGAAGTTAGCGAGACTTCTGCCTTACCTATGTCTAAACTGAAAACAGCACTGGCCATTCTCGACACAGAACCGCTGTTTCCTGACTCCTTATGGCATTTACTTGAATGGACGAGCCATTATTATCATTACCCGCTGGGTGAGGTGTTTTCCAGTGCGCTGTTGCCTATGTTTAGAAAACAAAAAAAAAATAGGTATGCCTCTGTAGAGGTGGTGACACAGCAAGAAACCAAAAATACCGATGATAACAACACCTTAGCAGCAGCGGTGACATTAAATATGCACCAACAAGCGGCTGTCGATACGATAATACGCTCGTTGGGCACCTTTACATCTTTTTTGCTATACGGCGTCACAGGTAGCGGAAAAACAGAAGTATATCTACAGGTTATCGCGGCCACGCTCCATCGAAAAAAGCAGGTACTCGTATTGGTGCCTGAGATTGGCTTGACGCCGCAAATGCTAGCACGTTTTCAAAATCGCTTTTCCGTTCCTTTGTTGCTATTTCACTCAGGACTCACGGATAAGCAACGCTTGAGTAATTGGTGGTCAGCTAAGATAGGTGTGGCAAGCATTATCGTAGGTACACGCTCCGCATTATTTACGCCACTGCTACATCCGGGGCTGATTATTGTCGATGAGGAACATGATTCATCGTTTAAGCAGCAAAACGGACTGCGCTACCATGCACGGGATGTAGCATTGATGCGCGCTAAATTGGAAAATATTCCAATAATATTAGGATCAGCAACCCCTTCCTTAGAGAGCATAGCTAATGCCAAACTGCGGCGCTATCATTTTTTATCTTTACCTAATCGTGCAGGTAACGCGGTTCATCCACAATTCCGTCTTGTCGATATCCGGCACCAGAAGCTTTATCAAGGATTGTCTTCCCCATTGTTACGGAGCATGGAAGCACACCTGAAAAACCAAAGACAGATACTATTATTTTTAAACCGACGCGGTTTTGCGCCGCTTACCATTTGTCACGCCTGCGGCTGGACTGCCGATTGTCCACACTGTGATCAAAAAATGACATTGCATAAAGCGCCTGCACATTTACAGTGCCATCATTGTGGTTACTGTTCTCCTGTAGCTTCTCATTGTCCCGCTTGCCAGGAACCCCAGCTAGTTGTTGTAGGGCAAGGTACACAACGTCTAGAAACTACTTTAAAAAAATATTTCCCGGGAGTGAGTATCGCACGCCTCGATCGCGATAACACACGGCGAACAGGAAGTTTACATGGTCTATTAGAAAGCATACAACAAGGAGAAAGTCAGATTTTAGTAGGGACTCAAATGTTGGCAAAGGGGCATCATTTTCCAAATGTAACATTGGTCGGTATATTGGAAACCGATGCAGGATTATTTAGCGCTGACTTTCGTGCATTAGAACGCGTCGGACAACTCATTGTACAAGTAGCAGGACGGGCTGGTCGAGCAGATGCGCCTGGCGAGGTATTGATTCAAACTCACCATCCTGAAAATCCCTTATTGATCCATTTGATAAATAAAGGTTACTTGAGTTTTAGCGAAACCTTGCTCAGAGAGCGAGAAGCGTCAAGGCTACCTCCATATACTCACTTAGCATTAATCTTAGCGGAGGCAAGATCGTCCTCTAGTCCATTGGATTTTTTAAATGAGATTAAGCAACGTGCTAACCGGCTGAAAAAAAAAGTCGCTGTGTTAGGTCCAATCTCTGCTTTATTACCACGCCGCGCAGGATACTATCGAGCTCAATTACTATTGCAAGCTGACAAACGCGATGAGCTACATGAGCTACTGAAATCATTATTAAAATTACTTCCTGAACTGACCAGTTGCCATCGCGTGCGCTGGTCACTGGATGTTGATCCATTGGAAACTATTTAAGGTTTAACAGTGCAGACTAAATGTGACCGTCCTAGTTTTATAACCTTCTGTTCGCAGCATTCTGAGATGTGCTACTGTCTTGAGTTTCTGTATTCAATGTTGTTCCCAACGCATCACATAATTTACCCAATCTAGCGTTTCCTAGAGCGGGATAAAGTTTTTTTAGATTTACTAAGTCTTTCGATGAACGAGAGTTCTGCGTTAAGTTCCTCTTCAAAACATCAACCGCCTCCTGTTTTTGACTCGTAGTATAGCCAAAATTCAATCTCCAAAATTTAGTAATGCAAATAACTCCTTTTACTTTTCTATCGTTTAGTTCTTCTTGATATAGAGCAAATAATTTTTCAGTAACCTTAGTTAAGATTGCTAGATTCGATAAATGATTTTGATGAAAATACTGTAATAATAATGCTGAATGCTCAGATAATATTTTATCTAATATATGTAAATCATTACTATTCGTCGGATCTAATTTATTCATTCGATGAAATATGCCTACAGCCACTTGTTTGGGATCGGAGTTTAACTGAGATTCCGTTATAAAGCGTGAAAGCGCAATTTCTGCTGCAGACTGTGCCAATTTTCTCACTGAAGAATGGGACGGGACTTTTGGTGTAGGTGCATTACGAGAGGTATCATGACAACAATTCGCTAAATTTTCTGACGGTTGATAACGGCCTGCAAGAGAATGTAATCTATTTTGAATCAGATTGTCAAGCAATTGAGAAAGTGTTGTACAGCCGCCGCCAATCGCAAATTTAGATTGCCCCTCCTGATTTTGCCAGCCAAGCGTACATACGCTATCGTCTTGGCAAGACAAAGTATCTTCTATACGTGCTAGGTCTGTAAGAATGTATTGCTTTTTTTGTTCTTCGCTGGGCTTAGATGAATAATAGGTTGTCGTAATAGGCTGAATTATAAATTTTCTTTGCAAGTGTTGGTAAGATGCTGTAGCTAATAAATCCTCTGTAGCCTTTACAACCGCGGCTTGATTAGCACCACAAATGTTTGTTTTCCATTCGCCACTTCCATAGGTGCTGTTAATCGTGCGTGTCTGTTGATCGTTTGCAGAATAAATAAGGCCAACTTTATTAACACCTTGGGCAACTAAGCGATCAGCTATGGTGAGTATTTTTTTTGCTTGTTCTGCGGCAGAAATATATTGAGAATTACGCTTAAACTCAATACATACAGGGATGAGACAACTTTTTTGCCGCTGCTGTTGTGATGGCAGCGTTGATGGACGGCGATTTCGCGAATACAAGATAGGTATGGCTGTTGCTCCAGACGGTGGTGTTGCAGAAGCGCCGCCTGTTGTATATTCTTCCTGAGCATTCTGAACACTATCCTGGGCCGTAGCACTAATAATGCTTTGAAGGCTGCTTATTTCCTCCGTTGTAGTAGGAGTAAACTCTAGGCATAAAGTATTTTTCAAATAATTTTCAAAGACTGCTTTTGTAAAAGTAATAGGCGTATCCCGGCCATGTTCATTACTTTGTAAAACTTGTTGCCCCTGGTATTGCGTTAATAGAGATAAATAGTCTTGGTAATTCTCGCAATGTTGATAATCTCGAAGATAATCTCGAAAAATATTATCAATATATGGGAGCACTGCCGATAGCTGTTTTGCTTTGTTTCTAAAAACACCTATACGCTCATCTGTGCATTTCCCATCTCCAAAATTAGCATTAAATTCATCATTAATGACTTGTAATAAATCATTAGATGTACCTTTTGCTTGAATAGTTTCGAATGCACCGGTGAAAGACTTTATTTCATCTGATGTTAAATAGCCAAATGCCTCTTCTGCAGTAGTTACATCCGTTGCAGAACCTCCTTTACTTGTCTGAATGTGATAAGACGCATCATGCTGCGTACGAAGAACTTTCTTAGTTGTGCAATCCGCTGGATGTAGGAAATAATAGCGCCAGTTCTCCGGCACAGAAAAGTATTTGTCACTGTCTTCACGCTGGTCATATACTGTAAGTTTACAAAACCCGCGAGAGACCGTGGAGTGCTCGTCTCGAAGTTGTGTTGTTTTGATAAGAATATTGTGTGCTTCTTTAATCCGTGGTTCATTACACAATAAAAATAGAAAACCCTGCACTAGTATTTGCATACCAACAAGTTGCTGGTCGATGAAAGATGCTGCATTTTGATTCAAATAGCATTCTATTTGTTTTAACTTTGCATACTGCTCGCTTGAATCTGGAGCGCTTCCTGGTGGAAGGGCATGGCACTGGTTGGGATCGGTATAACACAATTGCTTGTAAAAATTAGTATAATACATATATCACTCTCTCTATAAATGTAGACCAGTTCATGCTCATGTTACCAAATTTTCCTTAGAGTGTTTAGCCCCTGTATGAGGCTACCCAAAATTGCACTGCTGATAATAAAGAGAAAGGTATTGTATAGGAGGAAGTAGTGGAAGTGTTTGCAGTTGTGAATCTGGAATATGTTAATAAAAACGAAGCCCTCCGACAGGGCGCTATAATTTCTTTCGCCTGTTAATGCGTAAATCCTAGTTTGGTTGAATCATGATAATGAAAGTCATATCGTTGCAAGATCGCCTTTTTCTTCTAACCACTTTTTTCGATCGGATGTCCGCTTTTTAGCGAGGAGCATATCCATCAAAGAAATCGTTTCTTTTTCACCGTCCATGGTCAATTGCACAAGACGTCGCGTATCGGGAGCCATGGTAGTTTCGCGTAACTGTGACGGATTCATTTCGCCTAGACCTTTAAAACGCTGGACGCTGTTCTTCGTTGCTTTTCCCTCTAAGGACAAGCGATCTAGAATAGTTTGTTTTTCTTCATCATCCAGGGCGTAGTAGATCACTTTACCTACATCGATGCGGTACAACGGCGGCATGGCAACATAGATGTGTCCTTCTGTAACTAATGGCTTAAAATGCTTTAAAAACAAGCCGCACAGTAGTGTTGCAATATGTAATCCGTCAGAGTCAGCATCAGCTAGGATACAAATTTTACCATAGCGCAGCCCTGTTAAATCAGCAGAACCTGGATCGATTCCGATAGCTACGGCGATATCGTGAATTTCCTGAAAATCAAGCACTTGATTACTGGCAACTTCCCAGCTATTTAGTATCTTACCCCGCAATGGCATTATGGCTTGAAATTCTCTGTCGCGTGCCTGTTTTGCTGAGCCACCTGCTGAATCGCCTTCAACCAGGAATAGCTCGGTACGATTCAAATCCATTTGCGTACAATCCGCTAATTTTCCAGGTAATACCATCCCGCTCAGTATTTTTTTTCGTGCGATCTGTTTTCCACTGCGCAAACGCTTTTGTGCAGTGGCTATCATCAACTCTGCTAGGGGTTCAGCTTCTGTTAGATGCTGATTTAACCATAGGCTAAAGGCGTCCTTTATAACACTGGACACAAAGCTAGCTGATTGACGCGATGTTAAGCGTTCTTTTGTTTGTCCAGAAAATTGTGGTTCTGGCAGTTTAACGGATAGCACGTACTGGCAGCCTTCCCATACGTCCTCCGGCGCCAATTTTACATGACGCGGTAATAAATTGCGTAATTCACAAAACTCACGCATGGCTTCCAATAAACCCGTACGCAAACCATTGACATGTGTGCCACCCTGCGGAGTTGGGATTAAATTCACATAACTTTCCATCAATCCTTCACCATTTCCCAATAGCCAGCAAAGTGCCCAATCGATATCCTCATGCTCTGTAGCAAAGTGTCCGTAAAATAGCTCTTTTGGTAAATAAGTAGACTGGTGTAGATTTTCTTCTAAATAGCTAACTACCCCTTCTTCGAAGAACCATTCTTCTTTTGCTTCACTGTGCTTATCAGTAAAACTGACGTGCAGTCCTGGGCATAAAACAGCTTTGGCGCGCAAGCTGTGCTTTAAGCGGCTAACAGAAAATTTTTCAGAGTCAAAATAACGTTTATCTGGCCAAAAACGCAAGGTAGTTCCAGTGATTGTTGCATTAGCAGTACGTCCTATTTTTTTCAGTGGGGATTTTTTATTGCCATGCTCGAATTCCATATGATAAATAAAACCATCACGTCGAATCGTAACATCTAAACGGCGTGACAAAGCGTTCACAGCAGAGGCACCTACACCGTGAAGTCCGCCTGAACGAGGATAAGTGTTATGACTAAATTTTCCACCCGCATGTAGACGCGTCAAAATGAGTTCGACACCCGTTATTTTTTCTTCTGGATGGATATCAACAGGCATTCCTCTGCCATCGTCTACTACCTCCAAAGAATCATCGGGATACAGAAGGACGTCGATGTGTTTGGCATAACCCGCCATGGCTTCATCCACACTGTTATCGATCACTTCTTGCGCTAAATGATTAGGACGAGAAGTGTCGGTATACATGCCGGGCCGGCGTTTAATGGGATCGAGCCCTGTTAAGACTTCAATGGCTTCGGCGGTATAGCGTTTTGACGAGGAAGATCGCATCGTGAATTCACCTGTTTAAAGGGCGCCTCTGTCCAGAAATAGGCTAACTGCTCTCGTTTATTCTGACCAAACCTTTCTCAGGGTTGCTTCATGCTGTTGTAACCATAATAAAGCGATGATCGTCGAGGCATTGATTTTTTCTGTGTTCAATAAATTATAGGCTTCTTGCAAGGGTAGCACCTGCAAGCGAATATCTTCGCCTTCATCTGTCAAACCATGTATGCCATGTGCTTGCCTGGAGTCGACTTGACCGCAATAAAGTGTGATGCGCTCCGTACTTGCACCGGGACTCACCCAATATCGACTGATAAAGCACAAATTACGTACAGCGAGACCCGTTTCCTCTTGTGTTTCTCGTTTCGCCGTATCCAGTGGATCCTCGGCAGTATCGATCATACCAGAGACGATCTCAACCAACCAAGAATTTTCAGTCTTTAATATGGTAGGGGCACGGAACTGTTCTATTAAAACAATGTGATTGTCATGCGGATCAAATAATAAAACCCCCACTCCTTCACCACGCTCAAAAATTTCTCGTGAAAAAGGCCTGCTCCAACTGCCATTAAACAGTCGATATCGTAGTGTCATACGAATCAGTTGAAAATGCCCTTGGTAAACACTTTTTTGAGCTAATATTTTGACATCTGTTTTCGAAAAATAGGAATTCATTGATCAATTCTGCTAAATGGGTACTGCATGATAGGCACTGTAGGCATATGAGTAATGAATACATGCCTTGTTTCAAAGAAAGACTGCTCGCGCTCGTTACTGCGCTTATCTGAATTTGATATTAGCCGTCTTGGCTAAGCAGTGCAAGCCATTGGCATTGGTTCCTGATAGGCTAACACCCTTTGAATTTTTTCAAATCGCACTTGTGATTTCGTTGAGCTAGAATGAAATAAAATACAATGCCGGTGCTTATTAAGTTTATTGTACTCGTCATCGCTGATGAGTTTTGCGTCCGGTGACGGGTTAGTAGCCAATTTTTCTTTAATTTTTTTAAAAATTTCTGCTTTCTCTTGCTTAGCCTGAGGATGAAAAAATCCTCCCTCTAAGCGTTTTATTTCTTTCTCACATATCAACGAAGTTTCTCGCTGAATAATTTTTGTAGATATCGATGTATTAGTAAGCGTAAGGGAAGAAGGAGTATTATTTTCCGGGACATGATGTTTGTGCCAAATACCGAATTGCTGCCACTCTTGTAATATGGCTTCTCGAATGGTTAACACCTTGGGAGTCGTAGCAGAAGTAGTGGAGTTGGAGTAGCAGCGATTGAGTTGGCTAAAAAGCCAGTTGCATGTTCCTAATAAAGTTGCTGGTGTAATAAAGATAACGATTCCGAGACAGGCAAATAAACCGCCATGATCATGATGCTCCACTGCTTCATTTTCTCCAAACAATGGAAACAGATCAGTGAATAATTCCGTAAATGCTGCAAAACACATGACTACTGGCCTGGGAATATTAAAAAATTTGTCGGACGATACACCTGTGAAAAAAATATGGCATAGGAATATGGCTAATTTTAAAAGATTGTGTGCCAGTATCAAAGGTAAGCGCAAGACAAAGAGTGACCACTGTAAACAGTTTTCTGTCCGTATCTGTGTTATCAATTTTTGCCACCATGCGCTTACCCCACTAGATAAACGTTTAATAGGGGCAATGTTGGTCAAGTAAGGGATCGCATCGAAGGAGTTTGTCAACGTGAATAGCAAATCGCTTAGCGACAAGCCTAGTACTGTCACAATACAAACTGCTAAATTGACATAGCTGTGCAATTGTATAAAAGTGGTGTAGCCGCCTGCCAGCGTGGCCATGATACCGACAGCGACTATGAGTACACTCAGAAAGAGCCGGAAAAACCAGCGCAGATAACTTTCATTAGGTTTTCGCTGCATCCAATGAACCACTGTGTAAAAAAGCTGAGAAAGTACTTTCCAAACGACAAGACCAAGATACTTCAACGGATGTCTTGTATCATGACCTAGTTCTTGTTGAAGAGCTGCCCACCATGTAGTGATGGTTTCATTAATAATTAACTTAGCCAGTGTGTTATATATCAAGATTCCATAAGCAATGCCTGCAAAAATTGCTATTATCCATACGATTACTGGTATAAACGGTAAAAGCACAGGGACAGCACTTAGTGTGGCTATCAAAACAGCTGGAAAAATGTAAATAGCAGACACAACAGTCGCTGTCGCGGATAGTATGCTTATAAAAACTGCAACGCGTAAAAGCCAAAGCTTTGTTTGTGTGTGTGAGAGAACTTTTTGTAGCGATGTAATAACAGCGGGAGGGATGTCCAAAAAATTCGAATGTGTTGTCTCTGAGTGTTCGTTCAGAAGCTCATCCGTACACTCAAAGGATACACGCTTCCCCATTAACAGAGCTACATTGTACGGACTGTAGATGCCCACCATGAGTGCATGCATTAAAAGTTTCAACCTAGCTTCCGCTTGAGCCTTTGCTTTTGCATTACTCGTATGCTGCAACACGGCTTGATTGGCTTGGTAGCAGCATATCCATGAACATGTAAGTGCATAGTGTTGTGTGCTCCATACTTGAAATGCTTGTTTTAATGCATTAAATTCCAGAGCTCGCGTAGCTAGGGTAGTTATGGTGGATTCATCAGCTACTTGTTTTGTATTGCTAAGTGTCTCGTAATTGGAAAAAAAACTCTCTAGCTTTTCTTTATTGAGATCTTGACTTTCTTGCGCTGTCAATTGGCTGATGTCATGGTTTAGCGCTTTTTTTTCCTCCTCAGACCATATATCGTCTGCTTTAATCTTATTCAGAAACAAGAATAGCTTTTCGCGCAGCTCTCGCTCGCTCTCTGTATGTTCTTGGAGAAGGTTTTCAAGTGCCCTAATAACGAGATACTTGGACAAGTTCTTTTGGGTTATGAAAGGTAAGAAGCTAAATCCACCAATAAGATTTTGTCTATAGATTTCACCTTCTGTTAAATTGGCAAAAAATGCTGGAATTTTTATCCAGGAATAGGAGGGAAATAAATCTCCTGTCTGTACAACACATATAAATCCATCAAAAAAGACTTTGCCGACACTCAACACATAACTTGATACGACTGTGAAGTTTTTAATGAAGCGTGATTCTGGCATAGTGAAGCACCGTACTAAATAATTATAGTGATCATCCTGACAAAGCTACCATCCTGATTAAAGAATACCTTTATCAGGGTACCTCTAAAAATTAAATCTATATTGCTACTGAATAAAGACGCTCTAAATGATATTAATAATCATTCTTATTTAATGGACAGATAGTAACGAAGAAATGCAGACTGTTCAAGAGTAATTTTTTTTGATTGAGCGAAAGATACATACATGTGATGAAAACGCTTGACAGCTTGCTCTACATCACCCAAGGTAGTGTTGTTGTAAAGGATATCATCTGCTTTGTGTAAACTCTCAGTAGGAGGTGTTTGTGCGGATAAAACAGCCTCTATTTGGCCTTGTTTTAATTGATCTCGTTCTGTTGATCGTTGACATTGAAGTTCTTTAGTGCTGATAATAAGTAAAATTCTGTTTAATTCGATATTTTTTCCTTGACCTGGCTTTTTTCTAACTAAGTTAATCGTTTTGCCTGCAAAGAGTAGAGGAATCACGAGCAAACAGTAGATTGATTTGGCTGTTTCCAAAGAAGCGTGCATTTCCTCATAGATGAGTGGATGCAGGATTTGTTCTAGGCGGTTACGGTCTTCAGCATTGGAAAAAATAATGTCGTGTAATTGACTGCGGTTTAACTGTCCATCCTTTGTTAGGATTGAGCGACCAAATAGATCTACGATCTTTTGTAATACATCGGAGTGATGTTTGGTAAGGCGGTGGGAAATTGCATCTGCATCGATAACGGTTACCCCTAGTTTTTCAAAATAGCGCGCTACAGATGACTTTCCACTGGCAATACCGCCCGTTAATGCAACTGTAAACATATTAGGGCACCTCTTAGTTGCCTATATATTTCTAATTTCTAGTGATGCCATTAACCCGCTAGTGTATTGTTTCGTCGTGCTGCGCCTGGGCTTGCTGAGTGTATAAAGCCTCAAAATTGACGGGGGATAAATACAGTGATGGAAATCCAGCCTTAGTTACTAAATTAGAGATTGCCTCCCGTGCATAAGGAAATAGGATGGTTGGACAGGTGATACTAAGTGTTTGCTGAATTTGTTCATCAGTAAAACCTTTGAGTGTAAAGAATCCTGCCTGTTTGATCTCGATCAAGAAAATCGTTTTTCCCTGTACGGAAGCAGTTGCAGTGATCTGTAAAATCGATTCATACTGACTATCAGCCAATTTGTTGGTATTCATGGAAAATTGTAGATTAAGTTCTGGTTTCCACTCTTCTTGAAAGATCTGCGGCGAGCGCGGGGATTCTAGAGATGCATCCTTGAGGTAGATTTGTTGAATACTGAATTCAGGGGGGGTGATAGCGAACTTGGTTGGCGTGTTTGTCATAAAAGATTACTCATCTTGTAGTAAGGAATCCAATTGACCAGAAGCATTTAATGCCGCTAAGTCATCCAGTCCCCCAATCGGCTTGCCATTGATGACTATCTGGGGCACAGTATGTCGACCACTGAGCTTGAGCATTTCGTTTCGCTTTTTAACGTCAGTGTCGATCGGTATTTCGGTATACTTTAGCCCTTTCGTCGCAAGTAATTTTTTGGCATTTAAACAATAAGGGCATACAGAGGTGGTGTATATTACTATCTTTGGCATAATTTTTCCTTTACTTTTTGATAAGGGGTAATGTAGCTTTTTCCCAACTCAGTATGCCACCTTTGAGGTGATAGAGCTGATCAAATCCAGCATTTTTCAGTAATTTTGCAACTCGATGATGCGCTTGTCCTCGGCCAAAGTTGATGATAATAGGCCTTTGACGACAATCATCGAGTTGCTTAATTTTATCCCTAAGCTCAGAGAAAGGAATATTAACGGAAGCGGCTATGTGACCATTAGAAAAATTTTTTGTATCACGAACATCAAGTAAAATAGCATTCTCTCTGTTCATCAACAGAACAGTCTGCTGCACAGATACTCCAGGTGCCGCCACTAGTTTGATATGCAATTCAAGGCTTAGAAACAACCCTAAAATCACAACAAAAGCCAATAAAAGCTCCCAATGTCGTACACCGAAGTCAATTAACTGCTGCATAGCAGGTAGACCTAGAACAGAGTCTATCATTTTATACAAAGGTCCATCACCTATTTTAGGTGACTGTTGGTTACTATTGGCGACAGTCTAGCGAAGTTTAGATTCGCTCGCTATACTCCTTGGCCATTTTTAATGAAAAATTTGTAATTTATGTCTAATAAAGTAGACCAGACATTTTGTTTAGACAGCAGGCAAACAGCCTATAAAAATTTATTAACAGAAGTTTTACACATAGCAAAAAAGAAGGGTGCTACGCAAGTTGAAGCCAGTATTAGTTATGCGCTTGGGTTTTCCGTTACTGTTCGCATGCAAGAAGTAGAGACTATCGAGCATCATCGTGATAAAACGCTTGAAATCAGCGTTTATTTTGGCCAGACCAAAGGATCAGCATCGAGTGCTGATTTTAGCGTAGCAGCTATCGAAAATGTGGTGGAGGCTGCCTGTCGCATTGCGAGTTTTACCAGCCCCGATCCCTTTGCTGGTCTTGCTGAGCCGAGTTTGTTAGCAAAGTCTCCACCAGATTTAGATCTTTACCATTTTTGGGCCATAGATCCACAGCGTGCTATTGAATTTGGAAAAGACTGTGAGGCCAGCGCGTTGGCAGTAGATAATCGTATCGCTATTTCTGAAGGGGTTACCTTATCAACCAATCAAGACCTGTATCTTTACGCTAACAGCAACGATTTTATGGGTAGTTATCCTAGTTCACGTCACAGTCTTTCGTGCAATCTTGTAGCAAAGGATAAAAGCGGTATGCAACGAGATGGTAGCTACACAGTAAGTCGTAATCCAACGCAGTTGGTTCCTATTAGGACACTGGCGAAACAGGCAGCAGAAGCAGTGCTTAAGCGTTTACATGCTAGGCGCTTGGTGACTTGTCAAGTACCGGTTATTTTTCACGCAGAGATTGCAGAAAGTTTAATTCGAGCTTTTTTGTCTGCTATTTCAGGTGAAAATCTTTATCGTGGGGCTTCTTTTTTAGTAAATTATCTCGATAAACCACTGTTTTGCAATAAAATCAATATTTATGAAAAACCCCATGTAATGCAAGGCTTGGGAAGCGCGCCTTTCGATGCAGAGGGCGTCGCTACGCAAGATCGAACCTTAGTGTCCCAAGGTGTTTTACAAAGCTACCTATTAAGTAGCTACTCGGCACGTAAGCTGGGTCTACAAACGACGGGAAACGCCGGTGGAGCGTATAACATTATCCTGGAAGGCAACAGTCAATTAAGTCTGGAGGAATTGATCAAAAAAATGGATAGGGGACTACTATTGACTGAGCTTTTAGGCCAAGGCATCAATTTAGTCACGGGTGATTATTCGCGAGGTGCTGTTGGTTTTTGGATTGAACGTGGGCAGATACAATATCCGGTGGAGGAGATCACAGTGGCGGGAAATTTACGGGATATGTATCAGAATATCGTTGCCATAGGTAGTGATATTGATCATCGAAGTTCAATTTTGACGGGTTCCATCCTGTTAGAAAACATGATGATAGCAGGTTGTTCCAACTAGATTGTTAATTGTTATGCATCCTTGATGGCCTATACGATAATTTTTATGAAGGGAGAGTATCTATACCCATTGTACGTGAAGATGCGAATTCGCAACTTCACGTACAATGGGTATAGTTATGCGGTAGGTTTTATTGATATCTCATCTATCATTCTTTTTCTCCAAATCGATCCGTGACTAGTCTTTCTAAAACAGTCAATGCAGCTGCTTCGTCTTCTCCCTTAAGTGTTACTTCTACAGGGCTTCCTTGTCGAGCTGTTAGGCTGATGACTTCTAAAATGCTTTTGCCATCTACTTGCTTACCATTGCACTTGAGTGAGATGTCACTGATAAAACATCTTGCGATCTTTATCCATTGCATGGATGCTTGCGTGTGTAATCCTAATTTATTGTTGATTGTGATGGTCTTGCGCAACATATTGGCGAGGAAACCAATCCTCTAGTTTTCCTCTACACTAAAGCTTTTGCCACATCCGCAAGCAGCGGCCTGGTTTGGATTAATGAATTGTAGCGATCCATTAAGTCCGTGTTCGTCTTGAATGTAATCAATACAAATGCCTCGTAGATAACGAAGACTGGATCGTTCAACAAAAATCACCAAATCATCATCGACAGAAAATTGCAAATCGTCTGCGTTTAAGTCTGTTACATAATCCATTACATAGGAATGACCTAAGCAACCAGATAATTTTTTTACGCTAAGACGAAACATCATCTTACCGGATTCTCGGGCAAGTATTTTTTTGATATGTCTACCGGCCGCTGGCGTCACATCGACTGCCTTTGTAGGCAGAAGCAGAGCAGTAGCAGGAATTGTAACAGCTGCCATATTGGGCCATCTTACCATTTAATGATGCCGCTGACAAAGCGCCGAATTTTGCATTGGTCTACTGTTGGGCAAGGTAATGCTGGCTTAGTGGCTCAGCTGCTCGAAATAAAATTAAGATACATTTACGTACAAATATACCCATTGTACTTGAAGTGGCGAATTCGCCACTTCAAGTACTTTCTTTGCGCGATGAGGATTTTCAAGGAGAGAACCGCGATTTCACGTACGAGCGATATAGATTTTTAACTTGAGTCACAAAAGACTTTGTTGTACGGTGGGCACACGCTGGTTTAGAAAATATTTTTCAGTCCTCTGTTTGTTATGTTTGCTAAAATAGACACAAAATTTGTTGGTGGCGTGCTGCTTATTGTTGGTACCGCTATAGGTGGCGGAATGCTCGCACTTCCCATAGCAACCGCAGAAGCGGGTTTTGTTAACTCTCTGTTATTGTTATTTGTATGCTGGTTTATCATGACAGTCAGCGCTCTTTTAGTATTGGAGGTTAATCTCTGGTTACCAGCCAATACCAACATTATTTCCATGGCAAGAATGTTGTTGGGTCGATGGGGGGAAGTCATTGCATGGGTTAGTTATTTGTTGCTGTTTTACTCAGTACTTGCTGCTTACATGGCAGGTGGGGGAGATTTTTTAAGCAGTTTATTACATAGCCTAGGACTAAGAATTCCAAGTTGGGTAGCTATATTTCTGTTTTCGGGTGTGCTGACTTATGTAGTTTATCGTGGTATTCACTATGTGGATTACGTGAACCGCGGTCTGATGTTTGGCAAGTTTGGTATCTACTTGTTATTAGTCATGTTTCTCATCCCATTTATTTCCATGAGTAAATTAAAAGAGGGTAACATTGCTCATTTGACGAGTGGAGCGACTGTAATGATCACATCCTTCACTTTTGCAAATATCATTCCTAGTTTGAGAACTTATTTTCATAGTGATGTCATTAAATTACGAAAAGTTATCTTGATAGGAAGTTTGATTCCTCTGGTGTGCTATTTATTTTGGAATTTGACCATTATGGGTATTCTTCCACGCACAGGACAACATGGACTTATTAATATGCTGCATTCTCAGCATTCTACGAGTGAATTTGTTACCCAACTAAGCAAGTTGCTTAATAGTTCGTTTATTGCGTTATTGGCGCGAGTGTTTACTTCTATTTGTTTGGCCACCTCTTTTCTGGCAAGCGTATTGAGTTTATCTGATTTTTTAACGGATGGTTTTCGAACAGCTAAACGTGGAAAAGGTAATATACTGGTATACACGGCTACACTATTGCCACCGTTGACGGTGGTGCTGTTCTATCCAGGAGCTTTCATTGGTGCGTTGAGCTATGCGGGAGTTTGCTGTGCTGTTCTCTTTATTGTTTTACCATCCATGATGGTTTGGTTTGGACGTTATCACAGAGCCACCCATTTGCTGCATGTAGGGAAATTTCGGGTAAAAGGAGGTAAAGTGCTACTGTTTTTACTAGGAATTTCTGGGTTGTTCTTTGTTGGATACGGGCTGCGATCTGCCTTGTTATAAATTTTTTTATAAAAGGTAAAGAGTTGTCGATCCAGACATTGTCGCGTTACCATGCAGGTAAAATGCTATAAGCTTTAAATTGCATCTCTCCTATCCAAGCGCTTACAACCCTTTCCTATCGCCTCGCTACCCCTTTTTATCGCAAAAGTCCACTATTGGTAGGGACTCATAATCGATCTGCAAGAGGATTAAATCAATTACAGTCATCGAGCCCATTTTTAATGGGCCTTTGCTGCGGACCTTTGTGAATCGATAGATGATGAGAGAAAACCTGTTTTTCCAGGTCTTTTGGGTCTTTTGCAAGTTTATTAAAGAAATTTTAACAATTTAATGAGGAATGAATATGATAATAGATGGTGTTTTAATAGGAGTAGGATTGGCAGGACTTGAGTTAATAGTCGCTTGGATATTAGCTTGCGTCATTAATCACGAGCCGTCTACCGACAAAAAGGAAGGAAAAGATTCGGATCTAAAGTTTGTAACAAATTTTGCTGAAGTGGCTGATATGAAACAATAAACAGTAAAATTAGAGCAGTGATTTTGATTTTATAAAAAAATCCGCTTAACGTGGTAGGGTTTGGTAGAGTTAGTTTAGGTATGGATACATCTAGGGCACTTGTAGAAGCGAATTGCATCTTCAGGTGCCATTTATAAATTAAAAATTTTCATTCTTTTTGTATTTACGTGCAATGGCTACCACCCGCCGTTGCTGTGTCTACTATGGAAGCCACTTTTTTGTTGTTGAATCTTTTGTTATTGAGGAGTAGTACGCAATAACCTAGGATACCTGATATAGCAGATCCAGTTAGCACCCCAAGACGTACTAGTGAAGCAGACTGAGCATCCAAAAAAGTAATGTTAGCTATGAATAAACTCATTGTGAAACCAATCCCACAAATTAAAGCACAACCATGAAGTTGCTGCCAATTCGTTTTATAAGGTAATTTTGCCCACTTTGCTTTTACGACAATCCAACTCGTACCTACAATTCCGCATGGTTTGCCCAAAAGTAACCCCGTAATGATCCCTAATGGTAGAGGATGCAACAGTGTCTCCCAATGTATGTCAGTAAAAGGCAGATTCATATTCGTGAAAGCGAAGAGAGGTAAAATACCGTAGGCAACCCATGGATGTAACTGGCGTTCTATTCTATGTAACAAAGCTTGCTGTAGTTTTTGTGTAGATTGTAATGGGATACTCAAGCCGATGATTACGCCGGCGATGGTTGCGTGCACACCGGAATTAAGTATAAAAAGCCACAAGGGAATGGCGAATAAAACGTACGGTAAAAAGCGCCCAACGCTGTAATAATTTAGCGCGACTAAGCCAATGAGACAGAGAAAGGCAAGTACTAAATAAATCCAAGCAATTTGTTCTGTATAAAAAATTGCAATAATCAGAATAGCGCCTAAATCATCAATGATGGCTAAGGCTGTCAAAAAAACCTTTAAAGAATGAGGAATTTGTTTGCTAAGTAAAGACAAAACTGCCAAAGAAAAAGCGATGTCGGTTGCCATAGGAATAGCCCAGCCAGCAGTGTACTTTGAATGGGTGTGATTAATTAGCAGATAAAGCAGTGCAGGTGCTATCATGCCGCCGATAGCAGCAAGTGTTGGTAAGAGGGCTTTGCTTGCACTGTTGAGTTCGCCTTGAATGAGTTCGCGCTTTATTTCTAAGCTGACTAAAAAGAAAAAGAGAGTCATTAATCCATCATTAACACAATGCAAAAATGAGATGTGGGTATTGCCTACAGTGAGCGTCAGGTGTAGTAAATTTTGGTAATAGGATCGTAATGGGGAGTTTGCTAAACACAAGGCAACGAAGGTAACAATTCCCAGCAGTATTCCTGCAAAAGCTTCTAATTGTAAAAATTGATTGAAAAATCGTCGCATCTACTGTGATTCCTGGAGCTCTGCACTAACCCATAGACAACTACCGGCTGTTTTGCTTAAATTGGATAAATATTGTTCATGTGCAATACATTCCTCTACCGTTGCAAAAATAATTGGCAATTTATCGCCGTTAACTGCCGTTTTTTTCCTTTCAGGAGCATGGAAGTGATGAATGATTGGATTTTCGTCATCGAATAAATTAGGTTGTCCACCTGTCATGGCGAGATAAACGTGCGCTAGCAATTCAGCGTCCAGCAAGCTGCTATGTTTATCGCGCTTAGAATTATCGATTTCATAGCGCTTACAAAGTGCATCTAAACTATTACGTTGTCCAGGATGGAGTTGACGAGCAAGGGGCAGTGTGTCTAATACCTGGCAGTATCGTACTATTTGTTTATAATTTTTATTAGTTAACTGTAATTCATAATCAAGAAAAGCAAGATCGAAGACAGCGTTGTGAATGATTAAGGTTGCGCCTGTAATGAAATTTAAAAATTCATCAGCAATGGATATGAATAATGGTTTATCCCGCAAAAACTCTGTCGTTAAGCCATGCACCGCCAATGCACCTGCTTCGCTATCACGGCCAGGGTTGAGATAAGAATGGAAACGTTGCTCCGTTATACGGCGATCGATCATTTCAATACAGCCAATTTCAACAACCCGGTTTCCTAGGCTGATTTCTTTACCTGTTGTTTCGGTATCCAAAACGATTTGACGCATAGTGTACCTTTTTTATAAAGATGGCAGTTGTAATACTACTGAAAAAAAATTGAGAAATTAGTGGTTCTGTAAGTACCTTAATTGTTCGTGTAGTTTTGATCCTTGCGTAGTAAAATCAATCAAGCGTTGGTGTTCTTGCAGGACAATTTCCTTGGGAGCATTTTTCATAAATGCTGCATTAGCTAGTTTTGCTTGCGCACGCTCAATTTCTTTTTTAATCTTATCCATTTCTTTTTGCAAGCGTTGTATTTCCGTATTCCTGTCAGTGAATCCTTGCATAGGAATCAATAATTCTAAAGTGCCGGCTAACCCCATTGTTATCGTGCTAATTTTTTCCTTGTCATCTACCCAATTTATCGCGCTTAGCTTAGCCAAGTTGCTAAGCTGTTCTTGGAAAAGCAGGCTATTTTCACGATCTGTTTCGTTTCCTTGATGTAACAGTAGAGGGATCTTGGCCCCTGGTGCTATACCCATTTTGCTGCGTAGTGTACGCACTGTGGTGACAACTCGTTTAATCCATGCCAGCGACTGCTCGGCGACGGGATCTTGCTCCGTTTCGTTGATGCGTGGATAGGGTTGTAACATGATGGTACTGTCTTTTTTTCCCATCAGTGGTGCGATAGATTGCCAAATTTCTTCAGTAATAAATGGCATCAACGGGTGCAACAGGCGTAAACAGATTTCTAAAATTTTGATCAAGCTGATTCGTGTTTCTTGTCCTCGATGTGAATCAACTGCATTAAATAAGATGGGTTTTGCCGATTCTAGATACCAGTCACAATATTCATTCCAAATAAATTCATAAATGGTTTGTGCCATTAAATCAAAGCGATAGCTTTGAAATTGACCATGCATGGCAGCAATAGTATGGTGTAATAATGAGCTAAATGCGCGGTTAATTGGCATCACAAAGGAAATTTCAGTCGAGCAAGGTGTTTGATTTTTGCTATGTAACAAAACGAAACGTGCTGCATTCCACAATTTATTACAAAAATTTCTATAACCTTCCGTGCGGCTTAAATCAAAGCGAATATCACGTGCAGGTGAAGCAAGGGCACAGTAGGTGAAGCGTAAGGAGTCGGTTCCCAAGGCTGGGATGCCTTGGGGAAACTGAAGACGAGTAGAGTGCTCAATTTTTTTCTTCATATGGAGTTGCATAAGTCCTTGACAGCGTTTCTGAACGAGCGCTTCTATGCTAATTCCTTCAATAACATCCAGCGGATCAAGCACATTGCCTTTTGATTTCGACATTTTCTGTCCATCTTGATCACGGATTAAACCCGTTATATAGACCTGTTGGAAAGGTACTTGGCCAGTAAAATGTAACCCCAGCATCAGCATTCGAGCGACCCAGAAGAAAATAATATCAAACCCCGTTACTAAAACATCCGTTGGATAAAAGGTCTTTAACTCATATGTTGACTGCGGCCAACCTAGTGTGACGAAAGGCCACAACGCTGAAGAAAACCAGGTATCTAATACATCCTCATCTTGTTTTAGTAGACAAGAAGGAGGAAGCGCGTAATGTTCACGGATAGTTTTTTCATCGTGTCCTACGTAAATCTGATCGTGGGTATCATACCAAACGGGAATGCGGTGTCCCCACCAAAGCTGGCGGCTGATACACCAATCCTCGATATTTTCCAACCATTGTAAGCAAATTTTTCGCCAAACCTCCGGAATGAAATCAAGCTGGCCCGTAGTAATAGCAAGTATCGCTGGTTTTGCTAGAGGCTGCATGGATATAAACCATTGATCAGTAAGGTAGGGTTCTATGACCACACCAGAACGATCACCACGTGGGATTTTTAAAAGATGTGCTTCTACTTTTTCTAAAAGTCCTAATAACTCTAAATCCTTAACAATTTGTTGTCGTGCTACAAAACGCTCAAGTCCTTGGTAGGCTTTTGGTACTTTAGCGTTCAAATGTGCTTGAGGGGTAAAGATAGTGATGCTGGCTAGTCGGTGTCTTTGTGCCATGGCATAATCGTTAAAATCATGCGCTGGCGTTATTTTGACGCAACCTGTACCAAAGTTTGGATCAACATTGTCGTCAGCAATGATGGGAATTGTACGATCTGTTAATGGTAGTTTCACGAGCTTGCCAACGAGGGATTGAAAACGTGGATCATGCGGATGAACGGCCACTGCAACATCCCCAAGCAGAGTCTCAGGTCGTGTGGTTGCGACAAGCAAAAATCCATTGTCCTCTGCAAAAGGGTACCGGAGCGTCCATAAACTACCTTGTTCCTCCTGATACATGACCTCCAGATCGGATATAGCCGTCTGTAGTTGCGGATCCCAGTTAACAAGGCGCTTGCCACGGTAAATTAAACCTTCCCGGTAGAGATCAATAAAAATTTTCTCTACAGCGATTGAAAATCCTGGATCGCAAGTAAAACGCCCACGTGACCAATCAATCGAAGCGCCCATGTACTCTAGCTGTTGAGTAATCACACTGCCAAATTTATCCTTCCATGCCCAAACCGCTTGCAAAAATTTTTCTCGCCCTAAATCATGACGGGTTTTTCCTTGCAAAAGTAATTGGCGTTCCACTAGCATTTGTGTAGCAATTCCCGCGTGGTCTGTACCTCCTTGCCACAAGACATTCTTGCCGCACATGCGTTGATAGCGGACTAAGGCATCCATCAATGTAATTTGGAAGCCATGACCCATATGCAAGCTGCCTGTTACATTAGGGGGGGGCAGCATAATACAATAAGCCTCTCCCTTGCTGCTGTGTTGAAAATGAGAATGCTTTGCCCAATGTTCACGCCAAGTGGTTTCGATTTGTTTTGAATCGTAATTTTTGTCTAACATGGTAGGCTTATATTATGTGTCGTTAGCGTACAGCTTTGTTCTTTATAGTACCCATATCTTTTTCGTGCTTTCATTTTTTTCGTTTTTTCTGCAGAAACCGTTTCAATAATGCGAGAAAATTGTAAAAAAAATGGTTGTACTCCCTGAGTGAGATTGAACAAAATGTCGTTGTGGACTAGTGTGGGTTGATCCGTTGTGATCGTGATAGAAAGAGGAAGCAGCGTACTGGCGTTTTCTCCTATTTGGTGAGGAATAAAGCTAATATCGCGAAAAGTCCATAATAAATCATCTAGGTAATGCGCCTCTTCTAAAGAACTGGTGTAAAGGCAGGCCGTAAGTTGTTGTTGATAGGCTTTGTCTACTAAGCGGCAAAGAAAGCGATACATTTCCTTTTGATCCAGTGTGTTAAGTAGGTAAAAATCAACGTTTGGCATCGTTTTTGTCACTAAATTACAGAGTTTCGTGTGGCTAGAGACATGGCATACTTTAGGCAGGGCTAAACAGTAGCGTGAGATGATGCGCTGCCTGGTTTCGCGATGGCGGCCAACATGCCTGGATCGCGTGCCTTTTGAGCTAATACGGCAAAAGGATGCTTTGCTGCGTAATCGATGATCTGAGCAGCATAAGCTGAACCAGTGTATGCATTGCCCGTTTTATACATAGAGAGCGTACAAGCAGAAATGTCAATGGTGGAATCATGCTCAGCCAAAGCCTGACACCGTAAATGAAAAGTATTCATCACTTGGGTTGCGACAAACACGTTTTTGCAGGGGCGGAATAATTCGTCGACAGAGGCCCTGGATGTTGGCAACCATTGGCTGGAAATTTGCATCAAACCAATATTTACTATTTTGTTTTGGGCGATCTGTTGTTTGGTATAGTGCATAGCTTCAGATACTTTTGTAAAGTGTTTGGTAACATTGTTAACGGTAACTGCCAGCGGATCATTTTTACTGTCCGTTTGCACTATAGCGTAGGGAATAGAATTGTTCACATAGAGGCTGCAAGCCAATACAAGTGTAACCAGATCCATTATTTTTTCTCTAAATTAAACATAGGTGAGCTAGTTTTACTGTGGAATATACCTAGGCCATGTTTGATTTGGCAAGTGTTTTGGGAAGGCAGGCTAACCAGGCGGCCAACCCAGAGGACGTCCACCGAGGAGGTGTAGATGTATATGGAACACAAGCTGTCCGCCATCGGCGTTGCAGTTAAAAACTAAGCGATACCCTGGTTTTGCAAGTCCTGCTTTTTCTGCTAACTGGCTTGCCGTTTGTATTAGAGATCCTAGGAGTGCAGAATCTTCTACTGTTAAATCATTTAATGTATCAATGTGTTTCTTTGGTAAAATCAATTGGTGCACAGGAGCTTGTGGATGATGATCGCAGAAAGCTATTATCTGTTTATTTTCATAAATTTTGTCAACGGGTACTTTGCCATTGATGATTTTACAAAAAATACAATCCATAAACCCTCTGATTAATGAAAGATTAGCGTGGTTCAAACCCTAAAGTTTGTTTATGATTATGCTTGAAAAGTAAATTTTTAGGAAATAAAAAATTATGATCCCACTTGTTAAAATTGGTCCTGGTAAAAAAATACCTACGGAAATCGACGTCGTCATAGAGATTCCTAGCCATAGTGATCCGATTAAGTACGAGGTAGATAAAAAAACCGGGGTATTGCGTGTAGACAGATTTTTAGCGACATCAATGCATTATCCCTGTAATTATGGGTATATACCGCAGACTTTATCAGAGGATGGTGATCCAGTAGACGTACTGGTGGAGGCACCATTTCCGTTGCTAAGTGGCTGTGTGATTCTCTGCCGACCTATTGGAATGCTGGAAATGGAAGATGAAGCAGGTATCGATGTAAAGATTATGGCAGTTCCCGTCGTTGAGGTTTCTACATTTTACATAAAGGTGAATACCTGGGAAGATTTACCGCCCGAAGTAACAGGGAGGATCGAGCATTTTTTTCAACATTATAAAGATCTTGAAAAGAATAAAATGGTCATAGTGAAAGGGTGGAAGGGTGTAGAAGCAGCGAAGAAAGAAATTCAGAAAAGTTTAGACCGATATAAGAAAAAATAGGCCACTTCATGAATAATTTTCGATAGCTTACCTACTGAGTAAAACAACATTAGGTTTAAGGGATGTGATGGATGAGTTACGCCATTGGTTAGCACTTTGTGCGATTCCTCGGTGTGGGTTTGTTACAATTTCAAAGCTACTGACTGTTTTTTCAACGCCAGCTGCATTACTCGCAGCACCTCGTGAAGCGTTACGTCGTGCAGGTGCTTCGGATGTTTTGCTTAGGCACTTAAAGGAACCTAATTGGGGAATGGTGGAGGCTTGTTTAGCTTGGCGAGAACAATCTGGGCGGGATATCCTCCATTGGCGCGATCCCTGTTATCCACCTTTGCTGCGAGAAATTTCTTCTCCACCTTTAATTTTGTTTGTGGAGGGTAACGCTTCGCTGTTGAGGCAGCATCAGTTGGCTATGGTCGGGGCTCGTCGAGCAACAGCAACAGGTTTGGAAACGGCTTATTACTTTGCGAATGAATTAGCGAAACGAGGGTTTGTTATCACAAGTGGTTTAGCACGTGGTATCGATGGCGCAAGTCATAAAGGAAGTTTATGTGAAAGAGAAAAAACGATCGCTGTTTTGGGTTCTGGATTGAATAAAATTTATCCAATTTGTCATCAACACTTGGCGCGACAGATCGTGGAGAAAGGAGGTGCTTTGGTATCCGAGTTTTTTCCTGATTCTCCACCAAAGGCAGAGCATTTTCCGCAGCGTAATCGAATTATTAGCAGCTTAAGTCTCGGAGTTATTGTCGTTGAAGCTACTAAACGCAGCGGCTCCCTCATTACGGCAAACTATGCCGCTGAACAAGGGCGTCAGGTCTTTGCTATACCGGGTTCTATTCACAGTCCTTTGAGTGGAGGGTGCCATGCGTTACTAAAACAGGGAGCTACCTTAGTGGAAACGGTACAGGATATTTTGTTAGAGTTTTCCTTTTTACCATCGGTAGTAGATGATAAAAAGGAACACAAGAGTACGAAAACGGATGGGCAGGATATGCAACACAGACTTGATCCTGAGGATGTAAAGCTTGTAGAGTGCCTCGGCTTTGAAGTAACGACAGTAGACAGTTTAGTGATGAGGACCGGTCTAGCAATGGACAGGCTACTGGCTCGCTTGGCCTTACTTGAGCTGCAAGGTTATGTTTGTGTAGTTCCCGGTGGTTATATACGAGGAAATAAATATGCCGAAGCATCTATTGATTGTTGAGTCGCCAGCTAAGGCTAAAACGATCAAAAAATACTTAGGTAAGGATTTTGAAGTCCTGGCCTCCTATGGTCATGTCCGTGATTTACTGCCTAAAGAAGGTGCAATCGATCCCGATCACGATTTTGCTATGGTCTACACCTTGATCGAAAAAAATGTCAAGCATCTTGATGTGATCGTTAAAGCTGTTAAAGCGGCAGATTTTGTCTATCTGGCTACCGATCTTGATCGTGAAGGGGAGGCTATTGCTTGGCATATATGTGAGCATCTTAAACAAAAAAAGGTTTTAAAAAATAAACCAGTCTATCGGATCGTGTTTCATGAGATCACGAAATCAGCGGTGCATGCCGCGTTGGAAAATCCCCGTCAGATCTCCATGAATTTGGTTAATGCACAACAGGCGCGTCGAGCCTTAGACTATTTTGTTGGGTTTACACTCTCTCCTCTGTTATGGAAAAAAATACGACGTGGTCTATCTGCAGGTCGAGTACAGAGTCCTACGTTACGCTTAATTGTTGAGCGTGAAGAAGAGAGAGAAGCCTTCAAAACCCGAGAATATTGGAAAATTATCGCTTATCTGGAGGCTTCTACCAAGAATTTTGTGGCACGTTTAATCAAGTATGATAAGGAAAAATTGAGCCAATTTAGTATTAGTACGCAGCTTCAGGCAGAAAAAATTAAGCAAGCTTTAGAAAAAATAGCGCAGGGCCGCCTGTTGGTGACGAAAGTTGAAAAAAAACAACGCAAGCGCAACCCAGTAGCACCTTTTACTACATCAACTTTACAACAAGAGGCCGGGAGTAAGCTTGGGTTTACGGCACAACGAACCATGCGTTTAGCACAGCAGCTTTATGAAGGTGTCGATGTAGGCCAAGGAGCTGTTGGATTAATTACTTATATGCGTACCGATTCTGTACATTTAGCAAGTGAAGCATTACAGGCTATACGGGCATTCATTACACAATGCTATGGTGAAAAGGAGCTACCGGAAACACCGCGCCAATTTCGTACCAAAAGTCGCAATGCACAGGAAGCACACGAGGCTATCCGGCCGACCGATGTTGCTGCCTATACACCAGATCAGGTAAAAGCGCATTTAACACCAGAGCAGTTCAAGTTATATGAATTGATATGGAAGCGTACAGTTGCCTCGCAAATGGTGCATGCAACCATCGATACCGTTGCGGTCGATTTGCAAGCTAATGTAATGGCGTATCACTGTTTTCGTGCCAACGGTTCAACTATCGTGCATCCTGGATTTATGACGGTCTATCTCGCCAGCCAAGAGGAAGCAAAAGCAGAAGGGGATTCCAGCCTATTGCCTGCGTTGCAGGTAGGTGAAGAGGTTAATCTCATAGCTATTACTGCTGATCAACTCTTTACAGAGCCACCTCCGCGTTATAACGAAGCAAGTTTAGTAAAAGCACTGGAAGAACATGGTATCGGCCGGCCTTCGACATATGTGCCCATTATTTCGACCATACAAAATCGCGAGTACGTTATATTAGATCAAAAGCGTTTTAAGCCAACGGATGTTGGTAGGATAGTAAACAAATTTTTAGTACGCTACTTTGCAAAATACGTAGATTATGAATTTACGGCGCGCTTAGAGGGTAAACTAGATCAAATTGCTCGAGGGGAACAAGAGTGGATACCTTTACTGAGAGATTTTTGGGTGCCGTTTAAAACATTAGTGGAAACTACCGAAGAAACAGTGCAGCGCAAAGAAGTAACGCAAGAAGCTTTGGATGAAAGTTGTCCTAAATGTCATAAATTGCTATCAATACGTTTAGGAAGGCGCGGTCGGTTTATCGGTTGTTCTGGTTATCCAGATTGTGACTATACTCGAAACATGCAGGGTGAAGTAACTACCGTCAGTGAATCAGAAATACTGGAAGGGCGTCCTTGTCCAGATTGTGGGCATGCCTTACATATCAAAATTGGCCGTTACGGTAAATTTATCGGTTGCAGTCATTATCCCAAATGCAAGTATATGGAATCTTTGGAAAAGCCTGCAGATACTGGAATTGAGTGTCCGGAGTGTCAACAAGGTAAACTGCTCAAACGTAAATCGCGTTATGGTAAGGTATTTTACTCCTGTTCTACTTATCCTGCCTGTCATTATGCGATATGGAATGAACCTATTGCACAGCCTTGTCCGCGTTGTGCGTGGC
>Ga0207018_1020_pt1 | contig 33001 bp, 30 predicted proteins | sample Alteio_BWMinCont_52_FD_153476 | JGI IMG/M metagenome (GOLD analysis project Ga0207018, IMG submission 153476) | Enriched cells from forest soil in Barre Woods Harvard Forest LTER site, Petersham, Massachusetts, United States -... | ecosystem: Environmental > Terrestrial > Soil > Temperate forest >...
AGAAAAAATTATGGGCAATGGCACACGCACATGGGCACGAGTGAATTATCCAACGCAAAAATCCGTGGATCGCGTATCCTTAGTAAAAAGTCAGGCGAATCCATGCAAGAAATCCTTCTCAATATCGAGTCCAAAGAGATCCGATACGCCCATCTAAAGCACGGGCAACTACACGACCTAGTGTTTGACCGGAAAAAATCCCGGCAAATGACGGGCAATATCTATCGCGGCAGAGTGACGAATATTCTCCAAAATATCCAATCTGCTTTCATCGATATCGATGAAGCCGAAAACGGCTTCATCCACATTAGCGATATTTTGGAAAATACGAAGAAATTTGAAGAAATGTTCGAGATGGATTTCGATCTCGACTACGACATTTCCAAAATGTCCGACACTCCCCAACCAAAAGAAATTTCCCAATTGCTCAAACTCGACCAACCAGTGCTCGTACAAGTCGTGAAAGAGCCCATTGGCTCGAAGGGCGCAAGACTCACTTCCAACGTCTCTGTCGCGGGCAGATACCTCGTATTACTCCCAAACAGTTCTCATCGTGGCGTATCGCGCAAAATCGAAGATCCTTCCTCTCGCGATCGCTTAAAAAAAATCATCCGTTCTTTTGAAATGCCGCAAAACATGGGCCTAATTTGCCGGACGGCCAGCGCCGGCGCATCGACTGAAATGCTCGTGGAAGAAGCGACAGAATTGCTCCATAGCTGGCAATCGATCGTAGATAAATTCCACCAATCGAGCGGCCCCACCCTCCTATACGAAGAATCAGATTTGATCAAACGGTCTGTCCTCCAATGCGTGGATAAAAAAATTGATCGGTTGCTCGTGGATGATTATACCGTCTACCAACGATGCAAAAACATCTATGAAAAATACGCCGCCGAGCACGAGCTGAAAATTGAATTCTATCGCGATAAAACGCAGATGTTTCAACGGTTTAACGTCGAGCGAGAAATCGACCGCGCCCTTCGCAGAAAGCTTTGGCTTGGCAGCGGCGGCTACCTCTTTTTCGACCGCACAGAAGCGATGCATACAATCGACGTGAACTCTGGACGCAGTTCCCAAAACCCATCCGGCAGCGATGTGGAAGAAACATTAGTTCGGGTCAATTTAGAAGCTGCTGAAGAAATTGCAAGACAGCTCCGAATCCGCAATATCGGCGGGTTAATCATCTGTGACTTCATCGACATGCGTTCGCGGAAAAATCAACGCCGGGTGTTAGAGCGTCTCAAAGACTGCATGAAAGAAGACTCGGCGAAATGCACCATTTTAGGCATGAGTGAGTTTGGCTTGGTCGAAATGACGCGCCAAAGAAATCGGGAATCTCTCTCGCAAACCATCAATGTGGGATGTCCCTATTGCGTAGGCAGCGGATTGGTCAAAAGCCATGAAAGTATTTCCGTTGAAATTGAGAGATCCTTGAAAAAACTCATTCAAAACCCAAATCAATCGAGCGTAAAATTGGTGACACATCCTGAGCTCAATCGGTACCTTGAGTCGAGCGACAAAGAATTTTTCACCAAACTCGCCAAAAAATCGAATGCGCGCATTGAGTTTGGCGTGAGCGATATTTTGCATTTGAACGAATACCAATTCTACTCTACGACGAATGGGCAAAAAATCGAAATCTGACCAATGGCTGGACGAGTTGCGCAGCCAATCTACGGAAAGAGCTTGGCATATCGGCATCGGCTTTGCTGAATGCGTTCGAACAGCCATGGAATCGAGCGGAGGGTCCTTTGATGCACACATGGGAACGCTTCGCCTCTTTTTCCAGCTTCTCGCAGAACAGCTCCGATCTCCGTACCAATTTGAGCCCTATCACCAAAAAATTCGGCATCCCATCGATTATTTTCAATTCAGCCTGGATTTTATCCGGCCCCTGGTGGAAGAAAACACATCGACGGTCCTAGGTCTCGAATTTGTGGATAAAATCGCAAAACAACTGAAAGCCAAAGAAAATGTCGTCTTGTTGGCGAACCATCAAACAGAGACAGATCCTCAAGCGATTGCCATTCTTCTGCAAAAAACGCATCCGGAACTCGCGGAAGAAATCATCTACGTCGCAGGAGAAAGGGTGGTAACAGATCCTCCTGCCATCCCCTTTAGCATGGGGACGAACCTCTTGTGCATTTACTCCAAACGCTACATTGACTATCCATTAGAGCAAAAAGCCCAAAAATTGCTCCACAATAAAAACACCATGGAATTGATGAGTCGTTTATTGCAAGAAGGAGGGAAAGTTATTTATGTCGCTCCCTCTGGAGGCAGAGATCGACGAGATGCGCAGGGCAATGTTTTTCCTGCTCTCTTTGATCCCAATAGCATCGAAATGTTTTATCTCATGGCAAAAAAAGCCAAAACGCCCACCCATTTTTACCCCTTAGCTCTTGACACATATGAACTTCTGCCTCCGCCAGAAACCGTTCAAGTGGAACTCGGAGAACAGCGCATTGCCAAGCGCACTTCAATTCACCTAGGTTTTGGCCCTGAATTCGACATGGAACACGTCCTTGCAGGAGAAACAAAAGAAGCTCGAAGAAAAGCCAGAGCCGATGCAATTTGGCAAACTGTCTATGATTTATACCGGAGAATAAAATGCTAAAATTCCTTTCTAGTCTCTCGCTGTTATTGACCCTCCAAACCCCCGAAGTTTCTATGACAAAAACCCAACCTGCAATATCCAACGCTCCTCTGCCAATGCCGTACGAAGAAATTTCCGATCTTTCGGGTCTACCCCTCCTAAATCCCGATCTGAAAGAGCGACAAACAGCCAAAATTCGGCTGCGCAATGGACTCGAGATTTTGCTCATTTCCGATCCAGGCGCCGACCAATCTTCCGCCTCCGTCGCAGTCGATGCAGGATCGTGGAACGACCCCGAAAAATACCCAGGCATGGCCCACTTCTGCGAACACATGCTCTTTTTAGGCAGCAAAAAATATCCAGACGCCATTGACTTCATGAAACAAGTCTCCGATCTAGGAGGACTTACCAATGCTTATACCGCCTCCGATCGAACCGTGTACATGTTCTCTTGTAAACACACAGGCTTTTTAGAGACCCTCGATCATTTTTCCCGATTTTTCATCGATCCGATGTTTAACCCTTCCCATATCTCTCGCGAACTTCATGCCGTCGATCAAGAACACTCTAAAAACATCGAAAATGATCGCTGGCGCGAGTACATGGTCTTTAAAGAGCTGGGCAATCCAAAGCATCCCAACCGAAAATTTAGCACCGGCAATTCCCAAACTCTGTCAGGCATTCCCCCCGAAGCGCTCAAAGAGTGGCATCAAAATCATTATGGCGCCAATCGGATGCACCTATTCCTCTATTCAAATTTGCCGCTGGAGACATTAAAACAAGAAGCCGCACTCTACTTTTCTGAAGTGCCAAAACTTATACTTGCGCCCGATTTAACAAGCGAAAAAGAACAGGTCACCTCTCCCAAACAACGGGGAGCTATTGCGTACATCAAACCCATCCAGAACAAACAAACATTAAGCCTCTCTTGGGAATTGCCTCGTTCGCTTTGCGATGATGAGTCTCACTCGGCTGAAGTCATTGCCTACGCTCTGGAGCGAGGCCAGTCACACAACCTCTATGAAAAACTCAAAACGGAACAACTCATCGATCATCTCATCATCGGCGTCGATGACCTAGGAGGCAAAAACCACCAATTTATCAGCCTGACTCTTGAGCTGACTCCGAAAGGGATTCATCACATGCAAACAGCGATTCTACACTGTTTTGAAGCAATCAAGGGACTCAAAAACACAGGTGTTCCCCTCCACCTCTTCCAAGAACTGAATGCTGTATCCGCCCTCACCTATCAATACCAGACACGAGAAGATGCTTTCCGCATGGCTGAGTCGATGGGCGGGGCTATATCAGATGAATCATTAGCCACATTTCCCCGTAGACAAACCCTCGGATCTTCCTATGCCCCAGAAAAAATTGCACAAGTGCTCCAAACCCTAACTCCTGACACTTGTTGCCTCGCTCTATCAGCTCCTCCGGCTCTCAGCGGCGTGGACCCAGACCAAAAAGAGCAATGGTTCGGAGCCGAATATAAAATCTCTCCCATCCCAGACAAATGGCTGGCTTTGTGGAAAAATTGTGAGCTTAACCCAGACATCCAAGTGGCAGGCCCCAATCCTTTTCTCCCCACCAAATTAGCTCTCGTCTCTCAGGAAACTACAAGCCACGAACCTGTCCTCGTGGCCAAATCAGAAAGCGGCGCTGCCTATTACGCCAGATGCCCAGAATTTTCTGCGCCAGAAGCTGTGATTCACCTCCATATCCGATCCCCAGAAATGGCTCCCACCGCAAAAAGTTCGGTTTTAACAGCTCTGTACTTAGATCATTTAACAGATGTGTTACACCCGGCTCTCTCAGCTGCCAAGCTCGCGGGACTCTCTACGCGCATCGATTTGGAAAAACTCAAAATCCATCTCCAGATTTCTGGCTTTAACGACAAAGCTCCCCTTCTATTGCAAACGATTGTATCTCAGATGGCAGATTTGCCTTCTGCGACGAAAGAACAATTTGAGATCTACGTTGCACGCCATGAAAAAATGTTTGCGAACGGAGCCAAAAACTTACCCCTTTGGCAAGCCAAAGACCTTCTAGAATCTGTGCTAATGACCGATCGCACCTCATTCGCAGAAAAACTAAGCGCCATCCAAACAATTTCCTATGATGAATTTTTGCAATTTTCCCAAAAAATCTTAGAAAAAACCTATGTCGACGCTCTCTTTGCGGGGAATTTAACCCTCATGGATGCCCAAAGCTCTTGGATTGACGTACAGCATATTTTCAGCAAAGCCATCTTTCCAAAAGCGCAACACAACAACCCAAAAGTACTTGCTCTTCCTTCTGAGCAAGGTCCTTTTGCCCTCTCCCGTTTCACAGAAGCGCAAGGGAACGCAGCTATTTTGGCCATCGATGAAGGCACCTTTTCGTTGGAAAATAAAGCCGCCCAAGAAATTTTCGGCGTCGCGATGAAAGAAGCCTTCTTCAACGAATTGCGAACAAAGCAAAAAACTGGCTACATCGCCAAAGCCGACTGTCTCGAAATCGAAGATAGACTATTTCACCTCTTCATGGTGCAATCCAATTCTCATCAGCCAGAAGATTTACTCTATCGCTACGAATTATTTTTCGAGGAATATCTACAAACCCTTCAAACAGAAATCGACCTCGATCGTTTCAACAACCTGAAGGCCACTTGCATTCATTCGCTCAAAACGCGTTTTCGCAATCTCAAAGACAAAGCGGGGCTTTGGAACCTGTTAGCCTTCGAAAAAGGCGCTGATTTTACCTATGTGAACAAACGAATTGCCGCTCTAGAAGAGCTTTCCTATGAACACTTTACGGAATTCGCAACCGAAAAACTTACGAGGAATAACCGCAAAAGACTCGCAGTACTTTTTGAAGGACGTCTCAATGCGCCCTTTGCGTACGAAACCATCGAAACTCCCAAGCTGCTTGAAATCAGCCGTTATGAGACAAAATCTGCCATCGCAGAAGGGGTTGTGAAGTAAAAATGGGAAAAGACATCCGTTGGCAACAACGCTTTGAAAACCTCGAAAAAGCTTTGCATCGATTACGGGAAGCCTTGCTGGGAACTTCGCAAGAACCATCCAACCATCTCTATCAAATTGCATTGATTGGGGCTTTTCAGTTCACCTTTGAGCTATCTTGGAAAACAATGAAAGACTACCTTGTGTACAATGGTGTCGAGGTAAGTTTGCCTCGAGACGTCATTAAGCAAGCCTTTCATCACCAAGTTATTCAAGATGGCCAAGTGTGGATTGATATGCTTGAAGATCGGAATTTAATGGCTCATGTATATCAAGAAAAAGCGGCTATTACCGCTGGAAAAAGCATTCGAGAGCGCTACGCTCCTGCAATTGAGAAAGTTCACCACGATTTGCTAAAAAAACGAAAAACCACAGAACTTTAATGTTCGGATTGCCTGAAAACACCTTGCGGCTATTAGAAAACTACTTCGCTAAGCAACCGCAAATTGTGAAGGTGATTATTTACGGCTCGAGAGCTATGGGACGAGAAAAACCGGGGTCAGATATAGATCTCGCAATCCTCACAAATAGTGAGGATGACATTTCCGGCCATATCCAAGCAGATCTCGAAGCCTTGCCAACTCCATACTTATTCGACGTCATTGACTACCAACGAATCACCCACCTCCCATTGCGTGAACACATTGACCGCGTAGGAAAGATCCTCTTTCAACAGTCGAGTTAAAAAGCTTCCCATTCACCCGGGCCGTCAAATTGCAGAGCCTGACGGCAATCCCCATAAACGTCTACAACCGCGTAGGGATTGCAATTTTCATCAAATCCAGTTTTCCCAATGCGAAAGCTAAAGAAGTTGGGCCTCCATGTGTCTGAAAGGTATTGCTTACCCTTAGCATGTGCCAGTCCTACCAAATCTTGAGCAATGAAAACATTTGGTTTCTTGGCTTCAGCCAAAATTTCCTTATACTGAGCATTAGACACCTCCCATACACCTCCTTCTTGTTCTAACCGAGATTTAGTTGGCAAAGGATTGAACCCCCCGCAGAGAAATATCTCAACCCGTTGCGTTTTTTGTATCATGTCCTCTAGACTATTGTGAAATTCTTCGATCCCTTTTTTCAAAAAAACATGTGTAACACTCAAATGCGTGGGATAATCACGATTGGATGTGCTGAACCCGCGCATCAAAATTCCGATACAACAGTCAAGACCTAATGTGTACGGACGAATCTCCGAGTCAGTACGAATCACGCATGACTCATCCCATCCGATTGCCAAATCCTGTTGTGGACGAATTTGGTAAAGGTTTTTGTGGGAAACCACAGGACTAGCACCAATTTTGGGTTTTTGTCGCTCAAAAAAATCTCCTCCTAATATCTTAGCTCGACCAGATAAGGCTAAAGTGAATGTCTCTCTCTTGACAGTCCGAGGAAGAGGGTTAACAGCTTGCGTTTTTGCTGCACTACGAACCGCTTGATACGAACGATCGTCTACAATCAATAACCCAGCAGCTGGAGACCAAGGAATGAGGAAGAATGAATTATCGGTATTAAGCGCCATATTAAACTCTATTTTTAATTTAATACTATTATTTTAAAACAAAAATACATATTAGTAAATATATATTACCGGAACTATATTGGGATAATATCACATTATTTAAAACCGTTCCTCAATCACACTTGTTCTTAGGCGTTACTACAGTACTCACAGCTATGGATTGTGCTCCTGTTGCATCCACTGCTACAAGAAAATACGTATACGTTTTGCCCTTCTCTCTCTTGTGATCTAGATACTTCAGTGGTTCTCTCGCCGGGATTATAGCTACAAGATTCGTTAGTTCAGGATTGCGATAAATCCCATACGAAACGACTTCTCCAACTAGCGGCGCATCCCAAGTTAACACGTTGATATAGTCTGTTTGAGTGAGAAATTTATTGGACGCTTGACACCCCTCAAAATTCCTAGGCGGTTCTAGAATAACGATCTCTTTGCTTATTTTCGCTGTGGCTCCCCCATTATTTGTAAGAGGCATTGACAACGTACTATTAATAATACTGTTGTAAGTAGAATAATTAATTATTTGAGCGGTTGAGGTTCCCGCTGAATTGGTAACTGCTAAAGTTACTATATAGGAACCAATCGCATTATACACATGATTCACCACTGGATTATTTGTATTCAATGTTGTTCCATCGCCAAAATCCCAAGCATAATTTGCAATAGTGCCAGTTGGGGAAACAGAAGCTGAAGCATCAAATACGCTTTGCTGTCCCGGAGGGGCCAAACTCTGTTTGAATTTAGCTAAAGGGGCTTGGTCGGGAGACAAGACAATCATGGTAGGTCTTGTTCCAACAGCAATTGATGTCTTAAAGGCATTTGTTATAGCGTCTACAACTATGACGCTTCCGTCGCTAGCGCAAGCAATATAAATTTGCGTGCTATCTGGACTGATGTTAATAGTATTTGGGCTAATTCCTGTAGGAATGGTGGCAATAACGGTGTTATCAGCAATGGTAAGCACTGACAGCGTACCTGGGCTGTTGCCGTTTATCCTTGAAATATAGGCTTTTGTACCTTCTTTGTTAATAACAATTCCAAAAGCGCCAAAAAGACCTGAAATTGTATCAATAACCGTATTTGTAGCAGTTGAAATTACATTAATATTGTTAAACATAGAATTATAACTTACAGAATAAACTTTGGTGCCGTCTGGGGTAATTGCCAAGGAGTTTGGTCGATTTCCAATAACGGGAATATTCGTCGGTATATTTGTCTTTAGATCTATCGCTGTAATAACTCCAGGACTAGAAAAAATATTGACTACATATGCCTGAGACCCATCGGGAGTGACAGCTGCGCCGCTGGGTTCACTTCCTGTATTAATGGGTGCGCCAGCGATATTAGTGTTTGTATCGATGATTTGAATATTATCACTATGAAAATTTGCAATCACTACTTTTGAGCTGTCCGGTGTAATTGTGACTGAAGTTGGGACCTCCCCCACTGTAATATTTGTTATTTCGTTATTAGATGTGTTAATCGCTGAAGCTATGCCTGGAGAATCGAATGCACTGACCACATACACTTGTTGGTCATTAAAAGTTACACCGATAGAATAGGGCCCTAACCCAACATTTAGAATGTTGACAATTTCTTGAAGAGCTCCTGAAATGACTGAAACTGTTGCGCCCGTTTGGAATATATCTGTATCTGCTACATAAACCAAGCTGCCATCTGGGGAAATATTTAATGCCACTGGACCATCAAATACTGCAATCGTTTTTATTACCATATTCGTATTTGTATCAATAACGGAAACAGAACTGCTTTCGAGATTTGCCACGTACGCCAGGATGTTTCCTTGAAATGTGAAGTAGGAGTCGATTGAGGTTTCTGAAGTACCATTGGATGTTGTAATGGTTACCGAAGTTACCTCTGGGACATGAGCAGGACTTGTTGCTGTGATTGACGAATCGGAATGGACAACAAAAGATGCTGCTGGAGTATTTCCGAACAGGACTGAAGTAGTTCCGGAGAATTTGCTGCCGGTGATTGCGACAGAAGTTCCTCCTGCTGCATTACCCATCTCGGGAGTTACACTGTTGATTACTGGGATGGCAGCAAACATAGTCAAGGGCAGGAAAACCATGACTAGCAATAACAAGCATCGTTTCATAAAAAAACACCTTTTGTAAAAGAGGGGAAATCGCAAGTGCTCATAAACTTGCGAAAAATCACACCTTCATGTTGTGAAAAACGGCATCTACATCATCGAGGTCTTCTAGGTATTCAATGAGTGCGATATTGCTATTCGCGTCTTCATCGTTAACGGCCACTTGGATCTTAGGCACCATGGCAAGTTCTGCTTCCTCGGGTTTTATATTCGCCGCATGCAGCGCATCTTTGACCTTCGTGAAATTTTCCACCGAGGTGACTACAACAAAACACTCTTCGTCTTCTCTAAAATCTTCTGCGCCCGCATCGCTGACCAGGAGAAACAGATCGTCTTCCGCCATCGCCGTTTTAGGAAGCCTAAGCACTCCTTTGCGCTCAAAATTGTAGGAGACAGCGCCGGGCCCCGCCACAGTGCCGCCATGCTCCTTCGTCGCAATGTGAATGTCAGAAGAAATGCGGTTTTTATTATCGGTGATGATGTCGACGAGAATGCCCACTCCCCCATATCCGTACAATTCGTACATCATCTCAGAGAAATCTTGTTGATCGGAAGAACTGGCTTTTTTGATATTCCGATCCACATTATCGCTCGGCATGTTCGCATCTTTGGCCTTCTGAATCGCAAGCCGCAATTTGCTATTCGCTTTCATATCTGCGCCACCTTGTCTTACAGCGGAGATGATTTCCTTTGTAATCCGCGAAAAAATTTTACCCTTTTTTTTATCGGACCGCTCCTTACGGTGCTTCGTGTTGGCCCATTTACTATGCCCTGCCATCCAAAACCTCAGTCATTTTTTTTTGCATAAGAATTTTCGCTTTATACCCATTCGCGTCTTTGACAAAATGACGCTGCTTTCCGTATTGTTCAAAGCCCAGCCTTTCGTACAGCCGCATCGCCGGATTTCCCTCGTACACCTCGAGATGTAATAGCTCAATCTTGAATTGCTCTTTCGCAAGCGTCATCAGCTCCTGCAAAAGTTTTGTCCCCACCCCTTGCCCACGCACTTTTTCATCGACAATGATCGCAAATAAACATTGGTGCGCAAGTTTTTTATAAGGCTGCAAATAAAGGTTCGCAATGCCACAAGGAATTCCATCATAAACAGCCACGAGAACTGCGCTATATTGTTTGTAGCTCAACCAAATTTTCGCCGCATCTTCAATCTCTCGCATCCCCTCTAGAGGAAACCAATCTAATACCCCAGGCTGTAAAAGCCATTCGACGAGATATTGTTGATCCCCTTCTTCCGCTAAACGAATGGTCACTGTCATACAAAAAAATGCTCCATTAGCACACGCGCACGTACACAGTTCTCCGCTTTAACAAATCCTTCTTGCCGAGCAAAGATTTCAAATCCAAGTTTTTGCAAGATCGGCTGCAAATGACTAGGCTCATACACTTCCACGTCAACACTCTCTAAAGCAAATCGAGTCTTTGCTAAATGCAGCAGGTTTCGCACCATCGAGGTCCCCACGCCCTTTCTTCGATGAATGGGCGCTACCATGAGATAAAAAGAGCAATGATGTGCCACTTTTTTATACGGCATCAGAAATAAGGTGCCTACCGCCACGGGTTGATTCCCAATCAATCCTGTGAGACTGGCCTTATACTTAGAAAAACCAATCCAATTTTTTAAAGCATCCCCTTTCTCTTGTTCTCCAAAAGGATAATCATCACAAGCCGCAGGATCTAGAAACCACTCTTCGAGACTCGCAAGATCTCCTTCCTCGGAAAACCGAATATCAAAATCGTTCATCCAAACTCCTTCAAAAACGCATTGACAAATTCATCAATGTCTCCATCCATGACAGCATCAATATTGCCAACTTCCAATTTAGTCCGCGTATCTTTGACGAGCGTGTAGGGTTGAAATACGTAATTGCGAATCTGGCTTCCCCAGGCAATTTCCTTTTTCTCTCCCCCCATCGCCGACAACTTCTCTTGCCGCTCGCTATGTTCTTTCTCGTAAATCTTCGAACGAAGCATTTTCATGCACGTCTCTTTGTTTTGCGTCTGGCTTCGCTCGCTTTGGCAAGATACGACAATGCCTGTCGGCGCATGTGTGATGCGAACGGCAGAATCCGTCTTATTGACGTGCTGTCCCCCTGCCCCAGAAGCTCTATAAGTATCAATTCGGAGATCTTCAGGACGCACCTCAATCTCAATATCGTCGACAATGGGCGTCACATTCACCGACGCAAAACTTGTATGTCTGCGAGCGTTAGAGTCAAAGGGAGAAATGCGAACTAATCGGTGAACACCTTTTTCTGACTTGCTGTATCCATAGGCAAAAGATCCGCTAAAACGAAAGACAATATTTTTAATGCCCGCTACCTCGCCATCGAGCCGATCGACGATTTCAACCTTCCAACCCTTTTTTTGTGCCCATCGTTGATACATGCGAGAGAGCATAGCCGCCCAATCACATGACTCGGTTCCGCCAGCTCCCGCATTGATCTCCAAATAACATTCTTTGCTATCGAGTTCTCCCGAGAGCATCTTCCGAATTTCCAGCTCCCCCAGCGTACTTTCTATGTCTTGGAGGCTCACGGCCAGCTCTTTTAGCAACTCTCCGTCCCCAATCGCTTCAGCTTCTGGCCATAAGTCCCTTACGTCTATAAACTTACGGCTAATTTCTCGGATTGGCACGGTCCATAATCGAAGAGCGTTCGCCTCATCAATGACTTTTTGCGCAGCTTCTTGGTCATCCCAAAAGATAGGGCCTGCCATTCTTTCTTCGATTTGGCGGAGTTTTTCTTCTTTGACCGCTAAGTCAAAGTACCCTCGAGAGTTCAGAGAGTCGATGTTCGATCGAATGCAACTTACTTTGTGTTTCAAAATCCATGATGTTTCCTCTATCGGTAAGAACCCAAGTATAAGTTTCCCCACGCAAAATGTCAAAATCTCTACAAATTTTACTGAACGTTTGCCTTCTCTTTACATTTATCCAGCAACAAATATAATGGTTCACTCAATATTTGAGTAACACTAACAACAACCCTACCAGGAGGTTTCCCATGACACAACCGATGACCGCAACATCAACAGTTCAAGCCGCAGATTGCTGGACTACTTTTACCAACATGTGCTCTACTACACTGCACGCCTTAGCTTCAGGAGTTGCGAAAATTTGGAATGCTATTAAAGCAGCTGTTAACTATGTCTATGCTGCAGCTGCACCGCACGCAACCCGAGCCATTCAATGGGCGAAAACAAACCAACAAACAGCTGCAATCATCGCTGTCGTTGGCGCCACTGCAACAGCCGTTGGCGTATATTTCTTCTGCTGCAAAAACACAACAAAAGTTCCAGTAGACCCAAATCAACCACCAGTCAAAGCATAATCAATCCAGCCAGGTGCTGTTAGATTGACTTTTCAATAGATTGGAGCGGCAGAGTTTCTGCCGCTCTTCTTAGGATCGTAAAAGAATAAGTGCTACACTTATTCTTTTACGATCTCTTACTAACTTCACGCCTTTTTCCCAACTGTAATTCCAAAGCGTCTCCTCTGAAACCACACCAGACTGCGAAAGCGATTCTTCTACGATAGTTATTTGACCATTGATTTTTCGAACAGTCATACGCCTACCGTCTTCTACAACGAATTTCTGATGCCCTGAAAAGACAACACCTTCTGCCTCAAATATACTTGTTCCCTTCAGAATAATTTCAAGAGACTCGCTTCGCTGAAGATTCATCGTCCAAAACGGCGAGCTTTGTTTCCAATCAACGCCTTGATTGACTACAGTTACGTTGCGCAAGATGCATTGTCCCACGCGGTGTGAATAATGCAACACGCCCGCCGCGTCACGTTCTCCAAGGACCTGTTCTGCAATGATCCGCAAGCTTCCATCGATCACGACATTCTCAACATCTAACTCAGCTATCTCTACAAAAAACTCTGAACCTGAAGACAGTTTACCGCCACGCAGCTTTTGTTGAATAATCGAATACAAAGGGCCTAGGGCTGGGTGATAGAAAAACGCACAATCAGGGCCCCGTTCCATCGCCTCTTCCAAAGAGTACATCCGGGGAAGAGAAAACCCACAATGGCTTAGCAACTCACGACCCGCTTGTAATAGTTCATAAAAACAACACTCCGGCGTTTCCAGTAATGATTTGCCGGGGATGTACGCCTTCTTAGCGACAGATATAGTTTTTTGCCGAAGGTTATAAGTAACAAACGTTTTCTTTGTCTCTAAGCTCGTCCCCTGTTTTGGTTCCTCAAAAGCATCGGCGATGTTTTGCATCGTCGATTCAAGCCTTGCCAACATGACTTGCCTTGAGATCCCACTCTCACTTACGAGTTGTGCGGTTTTTAAGTTCATCAGGAGTCCCGGGAATGGATGAGAATCAACAGCTTTCTCCACGGCCTCTAAATCAGCAAAAAGAATGTTCGTATTAGAACTAAAGCGGGAGTACTGCTCCCCTGGCAAAACAGGCTCATCTCGAATCCCCTTTTTCAGAAAATCGCAATACTCAATATTGGTGAGAACCATCCGATCCTCTGCTTCCTTCAAAACGACGATCCCTTCAGCAGACGATACTCTTCGACAGCAAGAGGCGAATCCAAACGACATATCCTTGGCAGCGCCAATACCTAAGAAAGCCAGCAACCCATAATCCAATCCGGCCATCGGATTATTGATTTGACGAACTAACGCTTTTTTGCAACCCAGAGACTTCAACCACGCAAACACTCCCTCATCGCGAGCCAATTTCCACACCGCCCCATGTCCTCCGGGTTTTAAAACAGGGCGGCAAGGACCCGTTGTATACCAATTCCCTTGTTCATCCACAGCAGGAACGAGAGGCTGCGCAAACAATCGAAATGATTCTTGCGGTCTCCCAAACCATCCATTTTCTTCACAAATTGTTAAAACATGTCGATGATTGTCTTTCTCGTAAGAGGTCATGATCGCGATAGGCGTTGTGATCTGTTGTCCAAACAGACGAAAATACAACCATTCACGGGCAGCTAAATCGCGAAGAAGCGTTTCAAGCAGCGTGCGTCCTGCAAACTGCAGTTTTGCGGCCGGCAACTCCAATCCTGTCTCCGCATCGACTAAATGCAGTCTATCTGCGGCTCCCCCGAGTGGATATAGCTCTGCGAGCCTAGGCAAAGACTGCAATCCTGCCCGGATCCACTCTAGCACCCCTTCGGTGGGCGTGGAGATATCATCAAAGATAGGAGACTGAAACTTTTCTGACGGATGCGAACATGCATCTGTTTTTTGCAGCAGTTGCAAAATGGACACTTGATATCCCACAATGCCACCGATTTCTCGATAAAACCGATCGATTTCCAACGATGTTTTCGCGAGCTGCCGCCACCTATCGAGGGATTCTTCATCCACATCGAGTCCTTGGCCAATCGCCGCTAACTGTTTCAAAGCGCACTGTACTTCCGGAGACGCCTCTTTAAGAAAGCGAGAAAATCCGTTAGCTTTGCGCAAAAGCTTTCGAACAGCCGGCGACGCAGCGAGAATCGCATTTCTCGCGCTCACCGTGCCTGCATGAATAAGTTGTTGTTGCAGATCTGCAAGATCGTCGAATGTCATGTTTTTTTTCTAGCGAAGCAGTTGCAAATTTGCCAGGAAAAAATCATTTCCTCAAGAGAATACATACACTTGGCAAAAAAAATTCGGATCTGCGAGAAGTATCGGCCAGGACACAGGAAATTAGAACGAGTATCTAGAGGCAATTGCAAAAAATCGAACCAACGAAAAAATCATCAAATTTTGCTCGCGAAGCGAGTTTTGCAATTCCCTCTCTATTCTAGTTTCCTGAGCCCTGGAAGTATCAGCACCACTAGTCAAGAATAACGTGATATCCTATCCTCAAAAGGAAATTTCGCAAGAATCTCTCGCGTGATGAGTGATTTTTTTTGACACTTATTCCCCGAGGCATATAAAAAAGATTTCTTGAGAAGGAATAATATCCTCACCCCCAATCAAAGGAGAAAAACCATATGGCAACAAAGCCAAAAGTATCGAAATTCATGCAGCCAATGAAAGTTAGCGAATCTCTCGCTGCGATTGTTGGAAAAGAACCGCTACCTCGTACAGAGGTAACCAAAAGACTCTGGGCTTACATCAAGAAAAACAAGCTTCAAGACAACGTAAATCGCCGTAACATCAACCCCGATGCAGCTTTGCAAAAAGTGTTTGGTGGCACAAAAGCGGTTAACATGTTTGAAATGACCAAGCTTGTTAATAAGCACCTATCATAAATTTTCAATGAACCGCCCCCTACCAAGGGGGCTGCCTCTCTCTTTCAAAGTTGTTTTTTTATCCCCCCTAGATTCCTCGTTTTTCGTATAATGTTGCTCCAAGTATTTACAAGTATTTATGCGATACAGCTTAAAAATTGCCTATGACGGGACACACTATAGCGGTTGGCAGGTGCAAAGCAATGCCGAATCGATCCAAGCGCTTGTCCAAAAGGCCCTTACAACCGTCCTTCGCCATCCTGTTAACTTGACCGGTTCCGGACGCACAGATGCAGGCGTCCATGCCAAAGGGCAAATCGCCCACTTCGACACCGACGTTGTGTTTCAGCCTAAAAGCCTTCTCCTCTCCATCAACGCATTTCTTCCCCCCGACATCCGCGTCGTATCCGTTGACCCTAGAGAACCCGATTTTCATGCCAGATACAGCGCCAAATCGAAGATTTACCACTACCATCTACATCTGGATCCCGTAGCCGATCCGATCTTAGCGCCCTATCGTTTCCATGTTCTGGAACGGATTTGCGCACAAAAACTAAAACATGGAACACAGTCCTTTATTGGCACGAGAGACTTCACGTCTTTTGCCAACCAAGCTTATCGAGGAAGCGCTTCGCGAGATCCTGTACGCACATTGCTCCGTTTTGATGCCTGCGAAGAACCAGGTGGCGTTCGGCTCGAATTAGAAGCCACAGGATTTCTCTATAAAATGGCGCGAAATATCGTCGGCACGCTGCTCGACTACGCCAAAGACAAGCGCACTGCTGAAGAGATTGAAGAAATTTTCCAGAGCAAAGATCGAAAAAAAGCGGGCGCCGCAGCACCACCTCATGGGCTTTTTCTCATGCATGTGGAGTATTAGACATCTTGCGGTTCCTCATTTACCTGCTAAAATCGCCCTTTTTTTCCCCATTCGATTCTCTGCTGCTTCGCCTACTCCCTCGAGTATGTCTCGCAGCAGAGAATCGAATGGGGAGAAAAATCATCGATTTTTTCAGGCAAAGCAGGAACCGCAAGATGTCTATACCCCTTCCACCTGAAAGTCACCAACGAAAATCGAATTAAAAGCTCTCTCAAATCGAATAAAAAATCGGGGTCAATATTGAATTTAATATTAACCCCGATTTTTTCTTCGATTTCAGAGGCTTTTAATCGATTTGCGTTTGGGTGCCTTTCAGGTGGAAGGGGTATATACCCGTTCCGGTTGAATGGCACCCTAAAAGACTGCATTGAAAGCTCTCTCAAATCAAACAAAAAATCTGGGTTAATATTAATTCAATATTGACCCAGATTTTTTGTTTGATTTCAGAGGCTTTGAATGTAGTCCTTTAGGGTGCCATTCAACCGGAACGGGTATATTCACGCGAAGCACCAAGTACTTTTAAGTAAGATCAAAGAAATAGGACACTGCTTGCCGTGTTAGCACGCTTTGTCGATGTTGTTCATTCTCCTCAAAAGCCTCACGCAATTGGGGTAGCGCATTATTAACCTCCGATTGATTAGGTTGTAAGCTTGGGTGGAGCATATTCAACGATGTTACCATCCCGTTATTCAGCTTTTCGATTGTTTGGTCTGGTAAGCTTATAAATGTTGTTCCCTCAGGAAGACCGGTTACCCTCATTTTCCTGCATTTCCAGTTAGACCTTGTGCAGGACGTCACACTTACCATACATTGAACCCTCTGCAAAGATCCGTCTAGCACCCGACAAACCAACACAGAATCGAGAAAGTTAACGCCAATGCCCTGTTCATCATGTTCAGCTCTCGTTTCACATGGACAGCGACCGGGTGTTGATAAATCTAAAGTAAACGTCATTTTAAACTCCATTTTTATTTTAATACTATTAGTTTAAAACAAAAGTGCATATTTATCAATGTATATGAATATAAATTATAAACATATAAATTTTAACAAAAAATGGCCGGATTAAAGGGGAAGAATGGCCGTAATGGGGCTTGCGCGGCAATAAAATGGCTAGAAGTCAAGAGAGCCGCTAAGCTAGCACCCAGTTAAGATCGTAGCTAATATTGCGGCCTTTGGTGGGATTCTGAATAAGCAGACCTTTGAGGCAATTGCAAAACTCCATTCGGAGCCAAATTTGTGCTTTTTCCGATGGATTCGACTTTTTGCAAAGTGCCTATGGCCAAGAGGATATGTCACTTTGCAAAAAATCGAACCAACGAAAAAATCATCAAATTTTGCTCGCGAAGCGAGTTTTGCAATTCCCTCATTGACTGTAAATATAGTTTTTGTTAAGGTTTCAGACTCAAAAAAAATGTAAAGGAGATCTATGTCGGTTGCAGCTGGATTAGCAAAATGCGAATTGAATCGAGAATACCAACTTGTAGACTTTGGGCATACAATACAACTTCCCCCAGCAGGAGCTCTTGTGAGAATTTCCCGCGACGCTGGGAAATATAAAGCTACATCCTATGTTGTGGTCCAAGGTTTTAAACCCACAACACAGAACGCGAGCGAAACTAATCAGTTGGTGGGTGTGGATGTGTTCGCATGTTTTGCGAAATTGCAGACAGTTAACAAGGATTCCCTGCAGAGTCTTTGTTCGAATCATGAAGTTAGCCTGAAGGACATTCGAGGCCCTGCACCAACCGTTGCTGTTTTAGCAGAGGATTTTTTCGCGTATTTAGCGACGGCAAAGACTCCTTTATCAGAACAGTTTCCTCCTCCTGCAGGTTTTTCTGTCGGTTTGTTTATGCGTCAGCCGAACCCTGACTACAAACCTCCTTATCTATTGGGAACAGCCTATGAATTGGATGCATTTGAGAAAATGAAGCGGCCCAAGAAAGGAGCCTTGCTACAGATTAAGTGGTTCTTGGCAGAGGATCTGCCCTTATCAATGCAAAAAGTTGTATTTGATAGGCTTGAGCGCATTACGTCTGAAAAATCAGCTTATAGCATACGGGTTTTTGGTTTAGATCTTGACCGTATTAGCCATACGCGACAGCTTGCAGTATGTGGGAATCAATTTTTCGGATCTCCAATAGCAGTGATTAACAATGATCGTGCTTTGCTTGATAAACGCAATGTATATTTTGAGGTTACCGTTTTAGCTGAGAATTATTTTGAATATTCGAAGCAGGCAAATAGTGCATCATCTTCCGAGACTACAGACTCGAAGACTCCAGAAAGCTGAAGAATCCGAGTGTTGCCATTCTCTCTTTCAGCTATGTTGGGCATATAACAAATGCGCTGCGCTGCGATCGAGAATCCACAAGGCTTTATGCCCTTCCTCGCCGATTTTGCTGACAGGGAAAGGAGAGGAAATCGCAGCTCGGAGGGCGACTGAGACGATCGCTTGCTTGCTAGAACCAATCGCTATGATTACGGATTCTCTGCTTTGTTGGATGCAAGGGAATGTGAGGGTCATTCGGTATTGCTCGGTTTCTGGAATGTGATTAGAGACCACGAGTTTCGCAGTTTCTTGCAAAGCGGAAGTATTGGGGAAAAGCGAAGCGGTATGGCCATCTTCGCCACATCCGAGCATAATGAGATCGAACAGCTCTTTTCCGAGCTCTCTCTGGAGAATGTCCGCGTAATCACTGGCCCCTTGGTCGATCGATGTCTCGGCTTTCATCCGAAAAACTTGTCCAGGCGGAATGGGAAGCTGTGAAAAGCCGTTTTCCATGGCCATCTTGTAGTTGCTCTCTGGAGAGGTGGGCGATACCGCTCGTTCATCGCTCCAAAAAAGCCAAACTTTATTCCAGTCGATGCTGGTTCGATGTTTGGCGAGTAGCATTTGGTAAATAGCTTTGGGGGTCGAGCCACCCGACAAGGCGACGGCAAATTTGCCTCGGCGTTGGATCGTGCGTTTGGCAGAATTAATCCAATGCTCTGCCGCAAAATCAATCGTTTGGCCAGCGTCGCCTGGTATAATGACGTTGCGTCTTTCATCCCACGTTTGGATCGAGCCCTCTAGCATAACTTATCCTTATCTAAAATCATGAGCGTATTGAACATTTCGAGGTAGTGTTGGCTCGTTCCTTTTCGGCAAATTTCTTGCACAAGTGAGTGGCCGGTTGTCGTTTGTCCTAAAAGAAATTGATAGGGGAGATCGCATTTTTCATGCGAGGATATTTCGATGTTGACGTAATGATATTCTTCTTTGATGCGGTAACAATTATACACGTCTTGTCCGTTCGTTTCCAAGCGAATGGAAATGATCGTTCCAGGCCCAAGATTTTGCCAAACAGCTGTACGAATAATTGCCCCTACCGGTTGCTGATTCGCTGATGTAAACGAAAATTGTAGTGTGCGTGATGCCTTCTCACATGTCCAACCAAGGCGGCTCGAGAGCCACGCGAGTAGATACATCGATTGGATTTTGAGGTGACAAAAATATTCGGTGGCTCGTTCATTGTATACGATCTCTAGGCTCTTTAGATGCTCTAGATTGGATTTTCGCTCAGCCGTTCGGAAAAGAGAGGCCAAAAGATCTCGCCATTCTTCGGTTCTTGCCCAGTTCAAATCTGCCACGTCATAGGTGTTTTTGCTTTTTAGTTCTAAAACGATTTTGGCAAATTCCAAGAGGTTATCGGCCGATTCAGAATCAAAAATTAGGCGGTTTGCGAGCTCAGACAGAGGTTTGAAGAGTGGGTGAGGTTGTGTAGGATCTTCTGTCCACAGCAAAGTGGTGGGAAGATCAGGGATAATGTGCGGGAGTAATAAATAAGGAACTCGTTCAATATCGCTGCCCCCTACTCCAATATCGATGTGATCGCAGGCTACGGAACTTTCGCCGTTTTGGGGAACGAGGACAGAGACAGCAGTTTTTAGGTAGGGACTATCTGTCTGGGCTACCTGGGCTGCTTGCGGATCTTCGGAAATAAAAATGAGTCGGCAGGGAAATTTTTCCACGACTCGTTGAGCAATGCTTCGGATGTAATCGGTTCGAGGAGAATACCGGTTGAAAACAATGAGATTGAAAAGACAGGCTCTTGTCTTGTTTTCTTGGGCCAATTTTTCCCAAATAGCCTTCAGCTCTGATTCTATGGCGTCCGGCTCGACGAGTTTTTGCGCCACAACAGCTGTCACAAAATTCTCCAGGATCGGTTGTCTTTGGCGATCATTTCTTCGGCTGCCTGAGGCCCCCAGCTTCCCGATGTGTAATTGGGGAAGTCTATGGAAGGATTTTTGGCCCAATATTCTAAGAGAGGCGTGAAAAACTCCCATGATTTGGCGACTTCGTCAGATCTTGCAAAGAGCGTATTGTCTCCCAAGATGCAGTCCCAAATAAGCCGTTCATAGGCCTCAGGCGGTGTGCCTCCAAAATAGGAGGTATAACGGAAATCCATTTTCACAGGCTGGATGGGGCTTGCAGGCCCTGGCACTTTGCAGTTGATTCGCATGGCGATGCCTTCATCGGGCTGAATTCGCATAGCGATGACGTTGGGGAGGTTGAGTTCCCCACGGTGCTGGAATAGGATGCCTGGTGCGTTTTTAAACGTAATGGCGATTTCGGTGCCCCGTTTTGGCAGTCTCTTTCCACCACGCAGGTAAAAAGGAACTCCTGCCCACCGCCAATTGTCAATGAAGAGACGGAGAGCGACGTACGTTTCGATCGAGGAATTAGGATTGACGTTTTGTTCTTGGCGGTAACCAACCACTGGCCCGCCATTGATAAATCCTGGTCCATATTGACCTCGAACGACAGAGTTTTTGAAATCTTCAGCGAGAAAAGGACGAATGGATTGGAGGACTTTGACTTTTTCATCTCGGATCGCATCGGCGGAAAGGTTCACGGGAGGTTCCATCGCCACAAGTGATAGCAGTTGCATCATGTGATTTTGGACGATGTCTCTTAAAAGACCCTCTTCTTCAAAGAAATGACCCCTTGTTCCTATGCCGATTTCCTCGGCAACGGTGATTTGGACATGGTCAACGTGTTTGTAATCCCAAAGCGATTCGAAAATAGAGTTGGCAAATCGAAAAACGAGTAAATTCTGGACTGTTTCTTTCCCCAAATAGTGATCGATGCGATAAATTTGCGATTCATCGAGATACTCAGAGATGTTTTTTTGGAGCTCTTCTGCGGAGGAAAAATCGTGGCCAAAGGGTTTTTCGATGATTACTCGAGACCAATGTTCTTTGTTCTGGGCCTCGTAAATGAGGCCGTGTTTGTGAAGTTTTTCGACGATGAGGGGAAAAAATTTAGGCTGCACAGACAGGTAAAAAATGCGATTGCCGCGAGTCCCAAATTTTGCATCGAGTTCAGCGAGCCGTTTTGCTAAGCGTTCATAGCCATCATCATCGTCGAATTCCGATTGGTGGTAGAAGATTTGGTTTTGGAAATGATTCCAAAATGTTTCGTCGATGGGTTTAACGCGAGAAAAAGAAGCGACATCGTTTTTGAGCTCACTTCGGAACTGGTCATCTGTTTTTTCCCTACGTGCAAATCCTACGCACGCAAAATTGGCAGGCAGCTGTCCTTCTCTACCTAAATTATAAATGGCGGGAGTGAGTTTCCGGCTTGTGAGATCGCCTGTCGCGCCAAAAATCACTAGCACACAAGGATCAATATCGCGGGCAGAGCGCCCTGGTTCTTCAAGGGAGATGTTCATTTTTTTCCGTCTAAATACGCCTGTAAAAGAATGGCCGCTGCGGCTGTGTCCAGTTTGGCAGTTCGTTCTTTTCTATTCAAATGAATCTCTTTTAACTGTTGGTCAGCAAGGCGGCTTGTAAATCGCTCATCGATTAATTCTACGGGAAGAGAAAAGGTTTCTTCTAGCGTTAGCGCAAATTTTTTCACCAGGACTGCCATGTCGCCTTCTTTTCCACTCAATAGAACAGGAAAACCCACAAGGATGCGTTCCACGTCTGGCAACTTCTCCTTGAGAGCGTTTTTGATGTTCAATACGGCATTGTTTCCTCCCGGCACAGTGGCGAGAGGAAAGGCGATGGTTTGACCGCTGTCCGATATGGCAACGCCGATTCGTTTAAGCCCGAAATCAATGGCTACAATTCTTTTCAAGTTTTCATCGCTAAAGTTCGAATAAAGTCGAGGAACAAAGGATGGGGTTCAAGGGGCTTGGATTTAAATTCTGGATGGAATTGGACGCCGAGCATCCAAGGATGGTTGGGGAGTTCTGCGATTTCACAGAGAGAGCCTCCTTCATGGGTTCCAGAAAATACAAGTCCTGCTTTTTCGAACGCTTCTTTGTATTGGTTATTGAATTCATAGCGGTGGCGATGCCGTTCATGAATGAGTGTTTTTCCGTAGCAAGAGGCAGCAAGGCTTCCTTTTTTGAGGGTGCATGGATAGGATCCAAGGCGCATTGTTCCCCCGAGATCCTTGATCCCTTTTTGCTCAGAGAGCATCGAAATCACCGGATCTGGCGTGTTTGGATCCACTTCTGTGGAATGCGCTTGTTTTAGCCCGAGAACATGGCGAGCAAATTCTACGACGAGCACTTGCATGCCAAGGCAGAGACCAAAATAGGGGATGCTATTTTCTCGGCAGTATTTAGCCGTAAGCACCTTTCCTTCCCAGCCTCGTTCGCCAAATCCACCCGGCACTAAGTAGCCATCGCAGCCGCTAATGGCTTTTGTGACACTTCCATTTTCCACGATCCGATCCGATTCGAATTTGCGAATCTCGAGAGATACGCCTGCGCTGATGGCCGCGTGGTAGAGAGATTCGAACACAGATTTGTAGGCGTCTTGGTGATCCATGTATTTGCCCACGATGCCCACAATGACTTTGCCTTTGGGGTGCAAGATGGAATGGATCATTTTTTTCCATTCAGAAAGATCTGCTTTTGGCGTTTCGATTTTTAGCAATTTGCAGAGTTTTTCATCGATGTGCTGGGCGTGAAGATCGAGCGGTACTTCATAGATGCTCGTTTCGACATCTTTTTCATCGATGACGGCTTCTTTTGGCACATTGCAAAAAAGGGAGATCTTTGCCTTGAGTTCTTCCGATAAGGCATCTTCGCACCGGCAAAGAATCATGTCTGGGATAATGCCGATTTCGCGCAAAGCCTGGACAGAGTGCTGCGTAGGTTTTGTCTTCACTTCTCCCGCGGCTTTTAAGTAAGGAACGTAGGTTAGATGAAGATTTGCGCAATCATGGGGCCTTTCGTAGCGAAACTGTCGAATGGCTTCGAGGAATGGAAGCGATTCAATATCCCCTACTGTGCCTCCGATTTCGACGAGAACAATGTCAGTTTTGGGCTCTTGCGCTGCCGCTGCGAGGATTCTTGCTTTGATTTCATCTGTCACGTGAGGGATTACCTGGACTGTTTTGCCGAGATAATCTCCTCTTCGTTCTTTTTTAATGACCGCATCGTAAATCTGCCCTGAGGTTGCATTCGACGCTTTGGATAAGGGGGAGTGGGTAAATCGATAGTAGTGCCCCAGATCTAGATCTGTTTCTGCGCCGTCATCTGTGACGTATACTTCTCCGTGTTGAAAGGGATTCATCGTCCCTGGATCCACGTTGAGATAAGGATCGAATTTCAGGAGGGCGACTTTGAGTCCGCGCGCTTCCAACAGGGTGCCAATAGAGGCTGAAGTAATCCCTTTTCCGAGCGACGAAACCACGCCCCCGGTAATAAAAATATATTTAATAGACACGGTTCAAAAATTCCTCGAGCTTGGCAAGATCTTCCGGTACATCGATGCCGATGACCTTTTCAGCGACAATAGCCACTTTGATCTTCCATCCACTTTCTAAAAGTTTTAATTGCTCCAAATCCTCTTGCAGTTGCAAGGGAGTTCGGGGGATTCGAGGATATTGTAAAAGAAATGAGCGTCGGAAGCAATAGAGGCCGATGTGGTGCAGGGCATTTGCTGGGATTCCTTCTTTGCTAAAAGGGATGGGAGCCCTGCTGAAATATAGCGCATTATTGTTTGAATCGATGACAACCTTCACAACGTGAGGGGCTAAAAAATCTTCTACGCTGCGGATGGGAGCTGCAACGGTAGACATGGCAGCTGTGGGATCGGCTTCAAGGGCTTTGATGGCTGCCTCTAAGGTTGCACGGGGAGTGAGGGGGTAGTCTCCTTGTAAATTGACGATGATTTCTGTTTGCAAAAGTTCCGGGTGCTTTGCAACCGCTTCCGCGATTCGGTCTGTTCCCGAAGGGCATTCGGCAGAGGTCCAGATGGGCGTTACGCCGAGCGATTCAACGTGCCTTGCAATCCGTTCATCATCCGTTGCTACGAATAGACGATTCGCAGGAAAGTACCTGAGGCCTGACTCGATGGTGCGCTCCAATACAGTCTTTCCGAGAGCTGTGATGAGTAGTTTGCCGGGAAAACGGCCGCTATTAAACCTGGCGGGGATCAGGCATGCGGGATCTTTCATGGGGGGGGCCTAAATGGGTTGCAAGAATTGGTTGTAAGTCTATCTTATAACACGGCCGGCATACGAAGCAACTCAATGTCAGAGAGAGACAGGATAAGCATGATCTGGCATGATAAACAGGATGCAGGGAAGCCCTGCAATCCAAAAATTAAAGGTTCCTAATATGCAAAGCACAAAAGCTAGCTCAATCGTAGCAAGACCACAGATAGAAGAAGTATCCGAAATAAATGTAAACCTTATATTCACATCGACTAAAGCCCAAAACGCTTTTATTCAAATGCTCTCCCTCGAATTCCTTGATCAGTATAAGTGCGAATCTAGCGATCGGCAGATCAACATTACGCGAATGAAATCTGTTCGAGGAGATCCTTCTCTCCTGCAGTCTCTGAAAAAAAATTTCGGATGGGATGACAACAAGGGTGCAAATGGAGTACATCTATCCATCACGGACTAATATCTACTGGAGAGATTAATGACAACATTGCCAGAAAAGCGCCTTGCGTATGTCCCTAAGATTCCTCAAGCATTGCAGCATTTGCTCCATGTGCGTTGTGAGGCAGATCCTTCTTCTCCGAATGTTCGTCCAGAGATTGCAGATTTATTTCCTCATCTTCATACAACGCCCTCATATCGCATTGTATCAGGCGCTGCTGCGAAAAAAGCGCCTTTGAAAGTGGGCGTTGTGTTTTCGGGAGGGCCCGCTTCGGGAGGGCACAATGTGTTAGCGGGTTTATTCGATGCGCTGGGCCAAATTCATCCTGCGTCGCAGCTCGTAGGTTTTGTGGGAGGCTTTTCGGGACTTATCAACAACAGGTGCAAGGCACTTAGCCTTGAACAAATTGATGCTGTTCGCAATCAAGGTGGGTTTGATCTCATTGGAACCGGGCGAACGAAATTAGAGTCGATGGAAGATATGCAAAAAGCGCACGCAGCGCTCCATTCTTTCGATGCCTTAGTGGTCATTGGCGGGGATGATTCGAACACGAACGGCGCATTGCTGGCAGAATATTTGCTCTCACAGGGGTCCAAAACAGCCATTATCGGCGTTCCTAAAACAATTGATGGCGATTTGCGAAGCCGTGATATTGAATTGTCATTTGGTTTTGATTCGGCCTGCAAAACGTATGCGGAACTCATTGGGAATATTTGCCGCGATGCGCTATCTACCCGTAAGTATTACCATTTTATCAAACTGATGGGCAGGTCCGCCTCGCACATCGCTGTAGAGTGCGCCCTTTTGACCCAACCGAACCTCACAATCATTGGAGAAGAGAGAAAGTCGTTAGCGCAAATTGTACAAGACATTGCCGATTTGATCATTCGACGAAAAGCCGTGGGAAAGGAATTTGGCGTGATTTTGGTTCCCGAAGGATTGATTGAATTTATGCCGGAGATGGGCGCTCTAACGGGAGAATTGAGCCGGGGAGTGTTGCCCGAAAAATTATGTCCCAAAGATCGCGCTACCTGGGATCTTTTGCCAGAGAAAATTCAATCGCAGCTACGCAATAGCAAAGATCCTCATGGCAATGTTCGCGTATCGCAGATTTCGACCGAAGAACTGTTGATTCAACTCGTCAAAAAAGAGCTCGTTGCGCGAAATTTTCAAGGAAGCGCTAATTTCCAAGAACATTTTTTTGGCTACGAAGGAAGGTCTTGTTTGCCGACTAATTTTGATGCCAATTACGCCTATTCTTTAGGTGTTTTAGGAGCCCTGGCCGCGCGCGATCGAGTCACTGGTGTAATTTGTGCGATTAGATCCTTGAAAGAAACGCCTGATCAATGGATTCCCGTCCTATCTTCCTTGGTTCCTATGATCCATTTAGAAGAACGAAACGGTTTGAAAAAACCTGTCATTGCTAAAGTTTTAGTGGATGTAAAAGGAGCTTATTTCTTGTCCTTTTCGACTCATAGAAACCAGTGGGCACTAGAAGATAATTATCGTTTTCCCGGACCCATCCAGTTTTTCGGGGATACGGCATTGACCGATTCTTGTCCACGTATTCTTGAGCTAACTTCGGTATATACCCCTTCCACCTGAAAGGCACCCAAACGCAAATCGATTAAAAGCCTCTGAAATCGAAGAAAAAATCGGGGTTAATATTGAATTTAATATTAGCCCCGATTTTTTCTTCGATTTCAGAGGCTTTTAATCGATTTGCGTTTGGGTGCGCTTCAACCGGAACGGGTATAACCCCCCTCGAAACTCTTCGATTTCATGGGCAAATGAGCACTTGCCGTCCTGGCATACGCATCAGGTTAAGCCACCGCTTTCTTATGTAGCTTATAATTAAAGGATTGTGTTGTTATTTTAAGTGCTTATTGCGCATATCTAATAATATTGATGTTGAAGTGTAAATATACTATAATATATAATATTAATTATTTACAATAAAACAAAGGATGGTTTTTAATGACTAGTGCAACTAGCTCATCTTTGATGGCAACAAATCTTGCGCCAACGGTTGTGCAAGAATCTAGACGGCCTCGCATTGTTCATCTTGCTCAAACGCATTGGGTAAAAGAGAAACCGTCCAATAATTTACCGCGCATTTGGGCCTCACAAAAAAACATTGCTGATTATCTGATGGCCCATCCAAATGCTATGATCTTTAATGAAGGAGAATTGGTCACATATGGATACCCAGATTTGCCGGCTGACGTCAGAAGCGACGTTTGCGCTCGTTTTGAGAATGTAAATTTTGCAGATCTTAAGAGCTTGAGTGCTGCGCAAAAGCGTTTTTTTGCTAGATCAGGGGCGGTCGCGGCGTTGCAATTGTTAAATAAACTGCATCGACCGGTTCACCGTGTTATGTCCCCGGCACAGTATGATGGCATAGAAAGTCGAATACAAGCAGAATATCGCAAAGGAAACTATGATACAATGGGTCAGGTACTCAGGCCACTGGTGTTCGATCAAACAGAACAAGCGCTGGAATAAGAAGTCCGACGATATGCCGACAGAAGCCAGGAAACGAGTTCTGAAATAGTGATTGTTTTTGGAGCAGATCATCGCTTAGAGAAATATTTTCTTGATTGCGATTTTGAGCGCATCGAGACGTGAATTCGTCGCTCACTCTAACTCACCAAGTGTTCTGTCCTCATTTGGAGGGAGCGGTTTAAAAATGCCTTTTTCCCAGAGGATGGCCCCGCATAAAGGATCAACGCATGAGAGAAAATAGGCAGATCCATTCCGTGTTTTGGAGAGAATGTACAGTTGTTCGTTTTCTTTTCTCCAAGAAATAATGGTGGATCCAAATGGAATTTCCCACAGAAATTCCCCTCGATGGGAAAAAGTTGTGAAATAATCCACATGAGAAAATGCGGAGATCGTATAGACCGCTTCCTCATCCACACCTAAGGCATCTTCTTGGAATGAAGTCCATTCGGCTGTGTTCGCATAGAAAGAGATGGTTGCTAGACAGGCCGTTATAAAATATTTCACGAGCGCTCCTTTAAACTGGACGTTGGTTATTTGTCGGGACTGCTTTCTTGCCTACGTGCTCCCACACTCGTTCAAAAATACGGCACAATGCGCCATTGGCAATTACGTTAGAGCAAGTAATGAGGGGATCGAGAATCGCATTTAACGTAAGAACGATCGCAATCATCTCAGGCGTAAAACTGAGGTAGTGTTCATAGATGGGAAGCATGATGAAGATCGCGCCGCCGAACACTGCGGCGGTTGCAAAGCGGGCCAATACAAACACTACACTAAAGGGAAGCCACACGGATAACGGCGGGGGAGCCCCATGGAAATGGAGATAGATCAAAAAGCAGAGAAAAGCCTGGGCGATGCAATCACCAGTTTGCTGAATGTTGGTTGTAGCGGGGATGACGGCTTTAGCGAGATCTGGATTACGTAGGTTCTTGGAGGTTCCTTCAATGGTCCAGGGCATGGTGGATAAACTACAGCCGGAGCTAAAAGCCATGCCTGCGGCGGGGAGCAGATTTTGGATATTTCGTAGACATATTCGGATGGAAAAACCGCTTCCAATCCAGAAGAGTCCGCCAATGTAAAGAGTCATAAATACGGGAAGCCAGATGAAGAGTTCCGCGTATTGGGTAAACATTTGATGGAAAAATTCCGTCTTAACCATCCGAGCGACAAATCCTAAGATAAAGAGAGGGATCAGTCGGGAAAATGTGCGAGTAATCGCCCGTTCGGCCAAACCCTTGGCCTCTTGGAGCCCGTTGCGTAGCCGAGGGAATACAAAAGCAGAGAGTAAGCCAACCACAATGCCAATGAAAGTGCCTTTATCTGCAGACCACCAAATAGGTCTGCTAATAGGGATGCGCCAAAGAGGGGAGAATGTATCCACAACAGGGTGTGCTTCCATCGCGTGGAAACCTCCTCCGATTAGCTGTCCACAGCCATAGGAATACCAAACGCTCATCGAATTTGAAACAGCTTCGAAGAGGAAAAGCAGGAGAATGAAAAGGGGCGCTTTTTTTTCGAAGCTTGCAATCGCATTCGCGATGAAGATTCCGACCGTGAGTGGAAGAATCCACAGCAAAAGATCTTTGATGAAGAGACTTATTGTATAAAGTCCTTGGTGCACTTCTTGGGGAAGAGAAGGTGCTATCACAAGGTAAATCGCAAGAATGAGAAAAATCTGGACGCTTCTATGATGGAGAAGTGCGCGCATAATACCTCCGAATAGGCTCTTGGAGATATACTATCCCGTAGTAAAAATCTTGTCTATTCCGTCTCGAGCTTCTCTTCGCCAACGATAGAATTATCTTGCCAATCGCCCCGCTTGAATCTCACCCAATAGATAGTAACGGCGATCGCGCTATAGACGACAGTCAACAGCCAAGCAACCTCCACAGGAAGGTGCATTTTCACAACTAACAGGTAAATGGGCAAAAGAAGAAAGACCCACACCGAGAACGAACCTGCGATGAGTAAAAACCAGGTATCTCCCGCCGCCACCAAAATGCCGGAAAGAAGCCAACGAATGCCTTCAAAAAATAAATACGCAAACGCGCAAATCATACAGGTTTTCAAAGCGGTCTGCATCTCTGCATCGAGCACGATATTGGAAGCACCATCAAAGTGTTCAAAAAAGAGAATTCGCACCGTATCTTGCGCATCAACCACTAAAAATAGGCCAATCACTAACGAAAACATAGCCAATAAGCTCGTGCCAGCTTTGAACATTTTGCCAATCAGCTCTTTTTTTGCGGCGCCAATCAGATTGCCGGCGACTGCAGCAGCTCCTCGGCTAAGCCCATCGTAAAAGAACGACAAAAGAATGGTAAAACTCTGGCAGATGCTAGAGATCGTGATGTGTTTTTCACTCACGGACGTCATCATCCAATAAAAAATGGACCAACCAAGCACTTCTAGGCAGGAAAAAACCCCTTGGGGAATCCCGACCCGACAGACCCGTTTCATTTCTGCCCAATCGGGCTTCCAGGCTCCGGTGCCAAATTGTTGCCGATTTTTTTTGCGAAGGAACAAGTAAGCGAGCATCGACGCTTCGAGAGCGTACCCCGTGCAAGTGGCAATCGCCGCGCCTTGGATCCCGAGTTCCGGAATCCATCCTTTCACGCCGAAAATCAACATCCAATCGAGCAAGATGTTGAGCAAATTGGCCGCAATCGCCAGGAGAATCATGACACGCGTTTTGCCCCGACCAATGAAGAACCCTGCGAAGGCCGTGAGAAGGGCGTAACTGGGTCCAAAGAACATCATCCAGCGGAAATAGATGATTTCCGATTTGGCGTATATATCATGGGAAAAAAAAGCAGGGCCTCCCCAAATTCCCAGGGGAATGAATAGCGCTAAGGAAAGAATGGCAAACCAAATCATTTGCCAAACGGGCCGGCCAATCTCTTGCAATTTGCCTGCTCCATTGTATTGTGCGACAAAGACTTCTGACATTGCAGTCACCATGCCACAGCCACCCACGATGGCCCAGGCAAGTGTGCCCGCATTGACAGACGCATTGAGCGCCTCGAGGGAATATCTCGCCAAAAAAATGCGATCCGTAAAAATCATGAGAAGAGAGGCAAACGTGGAAATCATCAAAGGAAAGGAAATACGCCACAATTCGCGGATGCTTCCTTCAGGGTGAGATGTGAGGGCGGTTGATGGTTTCATAATATATTGTTTAATATAGCATACGTTATCTTAAAAATCTTCTCGTTAAATAAGTAATTGCAGTTAAGGTAATTGATAATTTGTTTTGTAATAAAGTCTAAATAGATTAATATTTGAATATGAAGCCATGTGAACAAAGAAACGGTCGTTTTTTTAATCCGCATCTGACAAAAGATTGCCGGTCTCTATGGGACTTCCTTCTTTGGAGAGCGGGGTATTACAAAGATGCAACGCCCTTGGAATTAGCTCCTGCTGGATTTTCTTACCCTTCGGCCATGCGGCCTGTGGATCTGTCGAAACCGAACGCCGTATGGATTGGACACAGTACCTATTTGGTGGATTCCAAGGAGTGGACGATTCTTACCGATCCAGTGATGGGGTCTTATTGCTCGCCCGTGCCCGTGCGCGGTTTGCGACGAAGAGTGCCTCCGGCTCTTGGTTTAAGCGAGCTTCCCCCCATCGATGCCGTATTTATTTCACACAATCATTACGATCATCTCGAGGATCGGACGGTGAAAGCTCTGCACCGGATGTACCCCAATATCCTTTGGATTATCCCAAAAGGATTGAAAAAGTGGTTTTCGAAGCGAGGGATTGATCGGACTGTGGAATTGCAATGGGGCGAATCCCATGTGGTTGAGGGGCAAAAAATCACCGCTGTGCCGGCGCAACATTTTTCTGGTAGATCTCTGTGGGATAAAGACCGGACGTTATGGAACGGATACGTGTTAGAAACGGCCGGCAAAACGCTCTATTTTGTGGGAGATACAGGATATAATCCGTTTGATTTTAAAGAGATTGGGAAATGCTTCCCCCAGATCGATTTGAGCCTGATTCCCATTGGCTCTTACGCTCCCCGTCGATTCATGTCTCCTGTTCATTGCAGCCCTGCCGATGGCGTGCAGATCCACATGGATGTTAAATCCACCTTAAGTCTCGGGATGCATTGGAATACATTTCGGTTATCTGCAGAGCCTTTTGATCAGCCTCCGTACGATTTATACTTAGCCATGAAGGAAAATAATCTCTCATTTGATACATTTCTACCGCAGGAAATGGGAGTCTACGTAAACTGGTGAGTGTATATTTTCAGGTTAAGCTCTTTCAGCTGCGCGAGCAGATGCGAGTCATATGTCGCTATTATCGCAACGTCCGTTTTGCCCTAGTGGATCTCGGATTTTGTTTCTTTGCGTTTTTTTTCAACCCTTACCGCATTTGTCGAAAGTTTACCGGTACTCACTCGTATGGCGAAACGCCGATTACGACGTTTGCTGAACTTGCCAAAGCGGCTGATTTGACTAAAGAGGATGTGTTTGTAGATTTAGGATCTGGAAGGGGAAAGCTTTGTTTCTGGGCATCCTCATGGATTGGCTGCGATTGCAGAGGTGTGGAACAGGTGCCGGGTCTAGTTCGTCTGTCGCAATGGTTGGCTTGGGCTTTTCGCGTTCCCGTCCGGTTTGATCAGGAGAAGCTGGAAACAGCGGATTTGTCCCACGCCACGGTTGTCTATCTTTACACGATGGAATGGGATGAGACGTTATTGCTGGAGATGCAGCCAGGGGCCCGTGTGATAACGGTTGGATCGCCCGTAGACCTGGAAGGATTTGCGGTGGTGAAGAGAATTGAGGCTAGATATCCTTGGGGAGTTGCCGATGTTTTTATTCAGCAACGGATAGCACAGTTTATGCCTATTGAAGAAGATTCGGGGGAGCTCTTTGGAAGAATGAAGGGTTCGATTCATGTCTTGGAGGATATTTTAGCGCCTATTGATGAGGTGTGGGATGCCAGTCGTTAAAGAAATTAAGCAATATTCGAAGTGGCAATTTCAAGTAACCGGAGTAGATACAGTCCAGAGCCAACTGTCCTGCAGCGAATCCTCCATCGCCAATCAGGATTAGTGGACACAACTTTCCTACCCATCGGCGTAGCTGCAAGACCATCTGGCTCATCCACTTTAACGATGTTTTGTGTTGGCTTTTTTTCTTGCCAAATCTGATGATCGACGAGCGCCGGCGAGTTGATCACAAAATTATACAAAGTTGAGGGGAGTGTTTTATGGCAGCTGGTATTTACGCTGGCCGCGGAAAGCGGCGCAAAGGTCGTAA
>Ga0207018_1023_pt1 | contig 29923 bp, 30 predicted proteins | sample Alteio_BWMinCont_52_FD_153476 | JGI IMG/M metagenome (GOLD analysis project Ga0207018, IMG submission 153476) | Enriched cells from forest soil in Barre Woods Harvard Forest LTER site, Petersham, Massachusetts, United States -... | ecosystem: Environmental > Terrestrial > Soil > Temperate forest >...
CGTCGTTCGTGCCCGAAAGCGCCAGAAGACCTCGGATGAAGATGTGTATGCGCTCGAAGTTCCGGCGCAGGAAGCAGAATGCAATGAGAGTCTCGATCGCATGAACGCGGCCATGCAGAGAATGACACCGGAATTGCTGGAGACACTCAGTCTTCATTACCAGGAAGAACTTAGTTGCGTTCAGATTGCCAGGATTCAACGTCGACCGATTGGCAGCGTTTACTCAGACGTATGGCGCGCTCGCAGACAACTTAAGAAATTGATCGCGGAGGATTCAAAGTGAAGAGCAAGAAAGAAAACATCCGACAGATGGTCAACCAGGGGGCGCCAAGAGTTTCGAATCGTGAAGTGGAAGCCGCCGGCGCCCGGGTGTGGAAGAACCTGAAGGAAGAGCTGACGAAGCACGACACCTCGCTTCGCTCACTAACCGGGGACGGCTGGAGCATCGGACCGCTCGAAGATCGCGAGTTTCGGATTTTGAGCGCCGTCGCTCGGGCCAAAGAAGGCACTGCGATCGAGATTATGGAGATCGTTGAGAACTGGGAAGACCTGATGGTCGGCACCGTTCTCGTGCTGTTGGATCGATTGTTGCGACGAGAGTTCGTCATGGAGACTGCGCCGCAAGTCTACAAGGTTACCGGGGAGGGCGAACGCGCCCTGCGCCGAGCCAAGCTGGAAGGAAAGGAATTGGTTGTCCAGGAAGTCCGTCTCCGGGGCGACTGTCTTGACCCGATAACGTAAAGAAGCGAGAAGCGCTGGGGTGGTTGTTTAACCTCGAATAATCGGTTGCTTAAACAACCACCCCGTCCGTTCGGCCTGCGGCCTTCACGGCCACCCCTCCTTCGGAAGGAGGGGCTCCGGGAATCAGACTCAAGAACCAAGATCCAGGCCCGAAGTGTGTCCGTTAACAGTAAACAGGAGGAGATCTATGAACGAAGATTTGTTACCCAGAGATTGGTTCAAGCTGCTGGCCCTGGCTGATGAAATTGCCAATGCACTCAGCGGCGGGCGCGAGGAAGCCCTTATGCGGGCCAGCATCGCATCCGCCCGATACACGCGCGACGCTTATCGCGCGATTCGGGAAGCAGCAAAGGAGTCGCCCGAAGCGGATCGATTCCTTGTCCCCGCCAGGATTGCGCGGACTAAAGCGGAGCAACAGCTTCGCCGCCGCCTGACCAGGCACATCGCCGCGCTCTGCCGGCAGATGGACAATCACGCGCTGTCGATCAGCGCCTAACAAGATCCGGGAAAAGTGTCCCGGCCGCCCTTTCCCGAATTTTATTCACGCGGCCGGAAATGTCCCTAAACCATTAACAAAGGAGGATCAATGACAACAAAAGTCAAAATGATCAGACCGAACTTGGGATTCGCCAAGTTGCTGGACGCCGATTTCGTGTCGCGCATCAACGCGATTGAAACCGGAATGAACAGCAATCCAGCGTATCCCAACCCTCCCGTCGCAATCGCGGTTCTCAAGACCGCTGGCGACGCCTACGCGGCAGCGATTGCGATCGCTCTCGATGGCAGCAAGACCGCCATCGCCGATCGACGCAAGAAAAAGGAAGAGGTTATTGCCATGCTGCGGTTACTCGGACCTTATGTCGAGTCCGCCAGCAACGGTGACATGACTACCTTTCTGTCGAGCGGCTTTCTCGCCGTATCGACCACGCGCTCCGCCCCCAAGCCGGTGTCTGTCCCTACCATCAATCGGGTGGATCAGGGCCCCACCGGCACACTCCTGGTGGCTGTCAAGTCCGTCGCGAATGCACGCAACTATGTGATTCGTTACGCCACGCTTGGAACCACTGGGTTACCCGGCAACTGGGTCTCGACGACGGTTCCCAACGCGAAACAGGCTGCAACTATTGCAGGCCTGACGCCTGGTACGACCTACTCGTTCGAGGTCCAGGCCTACGGCAAGCTGGGTTACTCCGACTGGAGTGCCTCCGTCGAGCGTATGTGCATCTAACACATGCGTGAGGAGCCGGCGCGGGTTTCGGCCCGCGCCGGTTCTTAAAGAAAGGAGGCGTCATGGATCGAACGGACGAGATTCTTAGAATCCTCAACCGCATCGAAGAGCAAATCAACGAGACCCACTCCCTCAAGGAGAGGGTTTCCAAACTCGAAATCTGGCAATCCTGGATCAAGGGCGCCTGGGCCGCTATCACTGGGGTCTTTGTGCTTTTTGGCTGGGGTCGCTTCGGAAAATGAAAGGAGAACAAACATGATTCAATTTTTGACCCAACATCAATTCTGGGCCGCGGTGGCCCTGTACTGGATTTACTCCGCCGCGGTCTCGTCCATGCCCGGGCCGGCGCCGAATGGCAACCCGGGTTATCTCTGGTTGTATCGCTTCCTTCATACGCTTGCCGGCAATCTGTCGACGGCGTTTGGCGGGAAGATTCCCGGCTTCGTCTCTGGGTTCCTGGTGACAGCCGTGATTCTGCTGTCCGCTTCGGGGTGTGCGGCTTACACCGTGCATCCCGGAGCGCTGAGCCAGACCGACTCGGCAGCGTATGACGCGCTGCTGATCGCTCAGTCGACGATCGATCAGGCTCGCACGGCCCTCCAGGCCGGCGAGCTTCCGGTCGGAGCGAAGGATCCGCTGAACACGTTGATTGCTTCATACAACGTGGCTCACGAATCCTGGCTGACGTACCGTGGGGCGGTGGCTACGAAGTCGCCGCCCGACGTGTACTACGCTCAGCTCAATGCTGACATTTCAAATCTGACGAGCGCGATTCGCGCCTTGAAGGAGGCGCGATGAATCCACAACTCGTGATTGAAATTGTTAGTCTGGCGGTGTCACTACTGGGCAGCCCGGAGAGCGAGACTGCATCGGATATCTTGTTGCAGATTGTTCAGAAGGGGGTGCTGGCTTATGCACAGCAGACCGGGCAGCCGTTGAACCCGGATCTACTCAAGATCGAGGTGCCGGTGTGAGAGAGGGTGTCTGCGTCTTTCAGGCGCAGGCACCTTCCTTATTTTGGTGTCGGACTTTGCTGGTAAAGCGCGTTCCGCCACTTGCCGTCCCGCTGGACAAATAGTGAACTTACCCAGACCGGACTGGGGACGGGAGTGCCGGCACAGGTGGTGTCCTGTGCGGCGTGATACGTCAGCACCGCCGTATTCGCATCGAATACCGTCAGCTCGAAGTGATCGATCGCGTAGTTCTTGACCACACAGGCCGGACTCGCGACTCCCGCGAGCACGGTGGTCTTATTGGTAGGTCCGCCAAGGCCAACTTCAACATGATCGTCCGACAGGAAGTCTTTGAAGAAGTTGGCATCCCGATTCTTCCATGCCTCCCATGACTGCTTCTCCATGCCGACAAGTTTGTCCTGAAGTGCCGCCTTCTGGCTCGACTGCCCAAGACCCAGGAACATGAGTGCCAGCAGAGCAATGGATGTCTTCATTGTTGATTCCTCCTTCTGGGAGCGGGCCGCACGTTGCCCTTGTGGCACATGTAACATTGCGTTCGCGCGCCGGCGGGCATGAATTTCGGAAAGACTTCGAACATCGCCACCATACGCTGTGCTGTGGCAAACGCAGGCTTGACGGGCGACTTCCAATCCGCGGGATCGTGACAGTGATCGCAACCAACGCCGAGCGATGCGCTGTAAACGCTCATTGTCGTTTTTGAACTTTCGGCGGCCGAAGCCGGCCACTGTGCCGCGATCGCCTGCCACTTTTCAGCTGGGAGCCGTGAAGGCATGTTCTGCCCGCCGTGGCAGGTGACGCAACTTACACCGGAGGTTTTTGCCAGTTGTTCGCCATTGAGGGCCTGCACCATCCGTCCCATATTCTGCGCAACTTGCCATTGGGGCTTGCTCGCATTCTTCCAATCGCCATCGACATGGCAATACGTGCATTCGACGCCGAGCGCTCGGTTGTACATCTTCATCGTGCTATCCATGTCAACTTGAGGTTGAACGGCGAGCGCAGTAAATGAGAGCAAGAGCACGGAGAGGATGTCCTTCATGGCCGGAGCGGATGCATGTCGTCTGCCAGTTGAAAAGTATTGGATCTAAAAGGGCAAGCGCTTGGTGCGTGGCCGCTCATGTGCGTCCTTGGGAGCCTGCGTCCCGGGTTCGGACAGAAAAGAAGCCCTCCGGTATCGGGCCGGAGGGCTTTTGTCCAGGAGGAGAGAAATCTACTGTTGGCCGGTGACGACTCGCATGGCGTTGGCATGCGGGTTGTTCCTGGCCAGCTCGGCTTCCATGCCGCGCTTGACGATGGCGCGTCCGAAACTGGTTCCGCCCCAGAGCACCTGCGAAAGGAAGCGATCGTCTCCGTAACAATTGAAGACCAGGGCTCCGCGCGCCAGGGTTTCGGCAGTCGTCAGGGGAATGGTGGCGACCGAGGCGACGGAAAGGTTCGTATTCTTGTCGCGAATCACCTGGAGACCCGAGCGCGGCGACTCGATGACGTACACGCCGGCCGGTATCCGCGTGTTGCCGACGTAGAAGTCGAAGGGAATCCTGGCCGTGATCGACGGCTCCTGTGCCGAGGCCGCCATGCTCAGGGAAAGAGTCAGTAACGCAGCTGCGATCAGGATTAAACTCCGCTTCATTTCTGCCTCCAAAGCATTTCGCTGGCCAACTCTGAAATAGTTGAAAACATGGGCCCAGACTGAATTATTATCGTTTGCCCGGAGGTCGGCCGGTTATCCGATCGGATAGTCCTTGATCCTAAGAGATAGGTTTTGCGGTATGAAGCCGAGACTCGTCGCCATTTCCGGTCCCTTGAAGGGTTCCGTTTTTCCACTGTCCAGCTCCGAATTCACCGCCGGCCGCCAGGCGGGCAATGACCTGTTTATCGATGACGATCTGGTCTCCCGTCGCCACTGCACCCTGTTGATTGAAGACGGACACGTGCGCCTGCGCGACCTGGAGAGCATGAACGGCACATTCGTCAATGGCATCGCGGTCCATGACGCTCAACTGGAGCATGGAGATAAGGTCCGCATCGGCGCCTCGCAGTTCATTTTCGAGGATGAGGCACTCGAAGACGGCGTTCCGGCCTTCACCGACAGCGAGGACGATCAAATTACGTCCCGTACTACTGTTAGATTGGAAAGAGACCACGCGGTTTATTTCCAACCTGAAAAAATTGCGGAACAGCTTCCGTCCTCTTCTCGGCTGGGCCGCGATCTCGGCACTCTCCTGCGCATCAGTTCGTCGATTAACGCCATTCGCAACACGGAAGAACTGCAGAATCGCCTTCTCGAATTGATTCTCGAGGCCATTCCGGCCCAGCGCGCAGCGATTCTCCTGACCGGCCATAAGCAGGTAGACTTCATCTCCGGTTCCTACCGCTCGGCAGAGTCCGGCGAGCGTACGACCTTCCGTGTCAGCCGCACCATCACCCACCAGGTCCTGCGCGATCGTATTTCGCTGATGAGCAACGACGTCATGTCCGATCGCGCGATCCATCCGACCGAAAGCCTGGTCTCGGCGCAGATCCGTTCGATTCTATGTGTCCCGTTGATCGTGTTCGAAACCTGCCTCGGCGTGATTTACGCAGACGGAACCGAAAGCATCGCTGGTTTCGACCCCGACCACCTTCAGTTGTTGACCGCGATTGCCGGAATCGCCGCCGTCGGACTGGAACATGCCCGCTACGTCGAGTGGCTGGAAGGCGAGAACCAGCGCCTGCAGGAAGAAATCAACATCGAGCACGACATGATTGGTGAAAGCCACCGGATGCGCGAGGCCTATCAGTTGATCCGCAAGGTCGCGGCCTCCGACTCCACCGTCCTGGTCCTCGGGGAAAGCGGGACCGGCAAAGAGCTCGTTGCCCGCGCCATCCATCGCAACGGCAAGCGCGCCAACGGTCCCTTTGTCGCGGTGAATTGCGCGGCCATCGTGGACACGTTGCTGGAAAGCGAACTGTTCGGTCATGAGAAGGGCGCGTTTACCGGAGCGGTGGCGCAGCGCAAGGGCAAGATCGAATTCGCGGATGGCGGGACGTTGTTTCTCGACGAGGTGGGAGAACTGCCGATGCCGATGCAGGCCGCACTCCTGCGCGTGCTGCAGCAGCGCGAATTTGAGCGGGTCGGAGGGAATCGATCGATCAAGGTCGACGTGCGGATCATTGCGGCAACGAATCGCAAACTCGAAGAGGCCATCAAGGAAGGGCGGTTCCGTCAGGATTTGTTCTATCGCCTGAAGGTCGTTTCGATTCCGATGCCGTCGCTTGCGGAACGCCGCGAGGACATTCCCTTGCTGGCATCACATTTCGTGAAGAAATATGGTCGGCTCTCCAACCGTTCGATTTCAGGCATTACTCCGGATGCTCTGCGCCTGCTGGTGGCTTATGACTGGCCCGGGAATGTTCGCGAACTGGAGAATGCGGTTGAACGGGCCGTGGTGCTGGGATCGTCCGAACATATCCGTCCGGAAGACCTTCCGGAAGCTCTAACGGAAGGGAAGGCGGCCGGGGTTGCCCGGGTCAATACCTATCATGCCGCCTTAAACGAAACGAAGAAGTCGCTGATCCAGCGCGCGTTTCAAGAGGCCGGGGGAAGTTATACGGACGCCGCCCGTTTGCTCGATCTCCATCCGAATTATCTGCACCGTCTGATCCGAAACCTCGATATCAAGTCCGACCTCGAGGACTAAACAACCACCCTGTTACCAAAGCCGGCGTTCGATGTAGCCAAACAGGACCGCCTTGCCGTCTCTCAGCGATTTCCCATAAACCACGTTGAATGAATTCGCCGGAGTCTCGAAGCGCAGTCCTGCACCGCTGTCCATCAGGAGCTTGCTGGGTTGGAAGATTCGGGTACGGTCCCACGTCTTGGCGATATCGAAGAAGCCGAAACCCTTGATGACAATATAAGGAAGGTTGAAGTTATCGAACATCGGCATCGTGACGATTTTGCGATCGAGGTCGAGATTGCCGAGGAAGAAGTCGGTGGCCATGGGCCCAAGGCCGTAGCGTCCATGATCGGCGGCAGTATGTCCGCGCAGCAGATTCTCCGGATGAAGATCCATGCCGAGGACAAAATAGTCTTCAACCGGAGGCTGTCCCCGCAGCGTTCCGCCCTTGATAGCCCAGTCCAGGTAGGTGCGCGTGTCCTTGGAGATCGTGATGCGATTGTTCAGTTCCGCGGTCCCGCCGGTCAGGTTGAAATCGCCGACGATGGTTTTCCTGGCAGTAAATCCCTCGAGATGGAGACGGTTCTGATAGACGCCGTCGTTAACGCGGACGCTGGTTTCGAGGAACAGCTTTCCGATGTTGCGGCTGTCGGTAGCCAATTGCGGAAGCGTGCCGTGCGCAAAGCGATTTGCGTATGAGAAGCCGCCGCCGGCCTCGAGACGGTAGTTGAAGATGCGCTTCAGTTCGAGCCGCATGCTGTTGGCGCGGTAGTCGAAACAGGACTGTGGGCAGGATGTCCCTTTCAGGTTGGGAGAGATGTCCCAGCGCTCGGCTCTCCAGGTGTCGCTGATTTCAACGTGCAATAACCCTGGAATGGGCACGGGGATGGACAGCTTGCCCTCCACGCGCCGTCGATCAACGTCCCAGCGATAGTTGGAGTTCCAGTTCAGGCCGGAGTTGCCGATGTTCCACACATCCAGGTACGAGGTTGCGACCGGCGTGCCCTTCAGGGCATTCCATGCAAAATCCTTCAACGAATTGGTCTTTGTCGCGGTCTTGATAATGGCGGAGTAATGATCGGCGTTCTTCGTGGGCTCGACCTCCAATCCGACGTTCGTGAAGTTCCTGGTCTCGATCAGCCGTGCCTCGGTGGTCTTCCACTGGTTGTAATGCAGGATGTCCGTGGGCTGGAAGGCGATCGCATCGCGCACGACCCACGAGCCGAATGACAGGTAGTAGTTGTGAAGAATGTCGTCGATGATAGGGCGTCCGCTCCGGTTCCAGTACTTCAGCGCCGTTTGCACTTCGCCTTCGGTGAGGTCCATAAAAGCCAGCATGTCGGAGGCGTCGCTGTTGTGCGGGTCGACCTGAAGCGCATGTCGCAGTTCCGCCCTGGCTTTATCGTCGTCGTGGGTCTCGCGATACACGCGCGCAAGTTCGTTGTGAAAGCGCGGGTCCTCGTTGAAGCGGTCACTGCCTTCCTGGAGCGTGTCTTCGGCTTTTTCGTATTCCTTCATGCCGGCGTAGGCGATTCCCAGGTAGAGATAGGTGTCCGCCGTGGGGTTGTGTGCGAGCGCTTCGGAAAGGAGGTTGACGGCAACCACCATCTCGCCTCGGTCGATGGCCTGACGCGCTTCGTCGACTTGAGCGAATGCGACGCTGGAGGCGAAAAATAAGATCAGAATCGGCAAAAGGCCAGCTTTAATTCCCCTCCTTCGAGGAGGGGTGTCTGCGCCGAAGGAGCAGACGGGGAGGTCTGAATTGCCGATTTCACCGTTCATAGTTGTCCTCAAACCCAATCGATTATAAATTTCTCGCATGAAACTTGGTTGTTTTCTCTTCGTCGTTGAGGTGAGCCTTGGCGACACCCACGCAATCTGATCCGAGTCGGTTCACATATATCGGCCTTTTCCTGACAACGCTTTCGCTCCTCCAGTTGGAGCTTTTCCTGACGCGAATATTCAGCGTCACGATGTGGTACCACTTTGCGTTCATGGCGATCTCGCTCGCGATGTTCGGTCTGGCGGCGGGAGCGGTCCTGGTTGAAGTGCTGCCGAAACGGGCCGCGCCCGAGATGCTGACGCGTTCTGCGCTGCTGTTTGCGATATCGAGCGCGGTCTGCTTCGTGGCCCAGCTCTATATCCCGGTCAATCCGGATCAGGAAATCTTCAGCACCGCTGCCGCGTTCACGATCATCGCGGTTCCTTTCGTGTTTGCCGGCATGGTGGTCTGCGTGGCGTTGACGCGATATCCGCGTCACACTGGCGCTCTCTATGCAGCGGACCTTGCGGGTTCTGCCGCCGGTTGCGTGTTGACGATTCCGATCCTGAATCACATCCATGCGCCAACCGCCGTGCTGTTCAATGCCGGCATTGCGGCCGTTGCCGCGTTCGCGTTTTCGCTGGAAGGGAAGAGCCGTCCCCGCAGCACCTGGGTTTCGGCGCTCCTTTGCGTTCTGTTGCTGGGTGTCGGCGTCGCCAACCTGTCGTCCAGGTTTGTCGATATCCGATGGATCAAGGGCGGGAAGAACTGGGGCGGCGGCCTCTACGAGAAGTGGAACGCGTTGTCGCGAATCTTTGTTCGGCAGAATGACGATCAACCGTTTGGCTGGGGGCTGAGCCCGACCTACACGGCGAAGCACAAGGTGGACCAGCTCTACCTCAATATCGACTCGGGCGCGGCCACCGTGATCACGAAGTTTGACGGCAGCAACTTCGCCCCGCTCGAGCATCTGAAATACGATGTCACGGCGATGGTCCATTATCTGCGGCATGACGCGTCGGTCCTGGTCATCGGCGTGGGCGGAGGTCGCGACATCCTGACGGCACTGACGTTCGGGCAGAAACATGTGACCGGGGTCGAAATCAATCCCGACATCATTGGAGTCTTGAACGGCAAGTTTGCCGATTATGCGGGCAACCTGGAAAAGCGATCCGACGTGACACTGGTTCACGATGAGGCGCGCAGCTATGCCGCGCGATCGAACCAGCAATTCGACATCATCCAGGCTTCGCTGATCGATACCTGGGCTGCGACATCCGCGGGCGCCTACGTGCTGACGGAAAACGGCTTGTATACGAAGGAAGCGTGGATCACGTTCCTGAACCACCTGACGCCGGACGGAATCCTCACCATGTCGCGCTGGTATTACGAGACGCAACCGGCCGAGAGCTTGCGACTGACCGGTTTGGCGACGGAATCCTTGATCGCGGTTGGGGTTGACGATCCCCGGAAACACATCATGATCGTTCGCAAGAAGGATAGCGGGGAAACCGGACAGTACAGCGTCGCGACCATCCTCGTTTGTCGGCGTCCTTTCACCGACGAAGAGATCCAGCGGATTTCCGATCTCTCCACGTCGATGGGATTCGTTCCGGTCCTTACTCCAAAATATGCCGAACTGCCCGAGTTTGCCGCGGTCGCGAGTCGAACGGGATATGCCGAACTGATTCGCACCTACCCGCTCAATATCGAAGCACCGACCGACGACACACCGTTTTTCTTCCATATGCTGCGTGCGCGGGATCTTCTGAAGGCCTCGACCTACGAAGGGATGAACGAAATCAACCTCAAGGCCGTCAAAGTACTTGGCACGCTCCTCGCGATCGTCACGGTTTTGAGCCTGGTTGCGATTGTCATGCCGCTGGCGTTCCGCAAGCACGTACGAGAAGGGCAGAGGACGTCGTTGATGATTTATTTCGCGGCGATCGGGCTGGCTTTCATGATGGTGGAGATCGGGCAGCTCGAACGCCTGATTGTTTTTCTTGGCCATCCGATTTATGGCCTCACGGTAGTGTTGTTCGTGTTGTTGCTGGCATCGAGCCTGGGCAGCCTGATGTCGGATCGTTTCGGCAAGTACATCTGGCTGTTGCCGTTGCTGTTGATCGCTTTCGTTGCGGGAAGTCCGGCGGTGACCAATCGATTCGTTTCGGAGTCGACGTGGTTGCGCATCACGATTTCCGCGGCGATGCTTTTCCCGTCAGGATTTTTTATGGGGATGGCGTTTCCGGTTGGAATGAAGAAGGCTCGTTTGCAGGACGGTGCTCCGACGGCCTGGTACTGGGGAATTAACGGCGCATTTTCGGTGATTTCCTCTGTGCTTGCCGTCGTTGTCGCGGTGTTCTGGGGCGTCACCGCGACGTTGCTGGTCGGAGTCGCTTCCTATGTTGTTGCCCTGATCGCACTATGACTTTCCGAAAGGTTCGATATCTTACCGTCCTGCTGCTGGTCGCTCTGCTGTCGATTTCCGCCATCTCGGTGGATCGACTCAAAGCCAATGTGACGTGGCTTGCCGATCCGGCACGCGAGGGGCGAAAGGCCGGATCTGCGGGAGGCGGCGCCTCTGCGGAGTATATTGCCGGGAAGATGCGCGAGACCGGATACAGCGTCCAGATGCAGGAGTTTGGCGGGAATCGGCGAAACGTCATTGGACGTTGGGGCGATGCGGACAAGTACATCGTCATTGGTAGTCACTACGATGGGCAGGGTCGCGGATTTCCTTCGGCTTCGGATAACGCTGCGGGAACAGCCGTCGTACTCGAGTTGGCGCGCGAACTGAAAGACGAAGGCCTGCCGGTCTCGATTGTTGCCATTGCTTTCGATGACGAGGAGCAGGGAATGAACGGTTCGCGGTACTACGTCGAACATTCTCCATATCCCCTTGAGAACGCCGTCGCCGCGATGGTCTTCGATACACTCGGGCGCAGCTTCATGGACCTGTCGCCGTGGACTCTGTTCGTTTTGGGCACGGAATACTCGAAGGAGCTTGCCGGCGTTGTGGAGAAGCGAGCGCGCCCCGAGATGCTTGTAGCGGGAACCGATCTGATCGGGCCGCGCAGCGATTTCACATCGTTTGCGGTGAAGCACGTTCCTTATTTGTTTTTTACCGACGGCACACACAAGGATTATCACGGCGAAGGAGACACAGCCGCCAAGGTCGACTACCCGCACCTTGCGCAGGATGCGGCGGTGATCGCCCAGATCGCCAAGGACATTGGCCGGCTCTCGACGAAGCCGCAATATCTCGACGATCCGATTTATCCGAAGGTCGAGACCGAGGCTCTTGAAAAACAATTTACCCAGGTGGAGCGTGAACGCAAGGACTTGCCCGCTGCGTACCGTCTGATGTTCGCCGACCTCCGCACTCGCCTGAAAACGGATACCACCCGCGAAGCGCCGCAGATGGCAGCCACTGCGTTGCTGGCGCTCGCCACACCCCGGCTCTCCGCGATGATGCTGACGTTCTTTCTCGGACCCTTCTACGAAGGTGAGAAGAAAACGGAGATCGCCATCGCCATCTACGAAGAGGCAATCAAGTACAGCGAAGATGGTGCCGGCCGCCGCGAACTGGAACGCAAAGTAAAAGCCCTCCGCGGCGGTAAGTAGGCGCCGGCTTTATGCCGACGCGGCGACCGACAGGTCGCGGCTCACCGGAGCCGAACTTCGTTCGGCCGCGCCGGCGTAAAGCCGGCGCCTACTGCAGCGCGAAATTGATCGTTATCGTGGTGATCACCTCAACGGGCTCGCCGTTCAATAGCGTTGGCTTGTAGCGCCATTGGCGGACGGCTGCTATTGCTGCTTCGTTCAACAGCGGATTCCCGCTGACGACTCGCAGATCCACGACCGAGCCATCCTTTGAAATCGTTGCCTCCATCACGACCGCTCCTTGTACGCGCGCCTGCCGGGCGATTGGCGGATATTCCGGTTTTGCCTGAAAGATCAGATTCGCTAGCTCCACATTCCCTCCGACACGGATCGGGCCGCTCGATGCTTTGGGCGCAGGTGGTGGCGGAGGCGGCGGAGGAGCGACCACGGGGGGCCGCTCGATCGGAACAGGAATAACTGATCCGATGCCTTCGAATGACCCTCGTGGTATCGCCAATCCGGCATCCGGGGCATCCACCACGCGCGCGATGTCACTCGGGATGATGGTCGGCGCAATCAATTCCCCAGGCAACGGCTGCACCTGCGTTTGAATACGCGGAAGCGGTCGTACCACTTCGATCGGCAGGTTGGGCTTCAATGGTGGCGGCAAGGGCAGCCCATACGCAGTGGACAGCATGGGCACGGCCTGTGGTTCAAGCAACGGAATCAGGACCAGCGTCAGGACGAGGCCAACATGAATCACGGTCGATACAAGAACGGTAGCGGGCTTACGCGTTCTGGTGTGCGCGCCCGATTCGATCAACGAGTTTTCCAGCATGGTTCATCTCCTTGTTGTCGTCGCCCTCCGGAGGGAGATGAGTAATCATGTAGACACCGTTGCGGGCAGGATGTTCCGCTTGTTTACCGGGGAGCCTTGTCGGTCGGCAATCCTTCCTTCTTCCAATCGCGCATGCCGCAAAACTGCGCGCTTTTGAATCCAGCATCCAGGAATGCGGCTGCGGCGCGCGACGCGCGCCCACCTCCGCCTCAATAGAAGACCAGGTCTGCCTCCTTCTGGAAGTCGTCTATCCGCTTCTCGAGTTGTTTCATCGGGACATGAATGGCACCGGGAATGATTCCGGTCTCCGCCAGCTCCTTCGGCTCTCGTACGTCGATGAGCACGAGCTTCTTCGAGGTTTTGAGTTTCTTTTGCAAATCGGGGATTGCAATCCGTTCGGGTGTTTTGTCCGTCATGTTTTCCTACTCGTTTCGTAACGCGGTTACCGGGTCGATCCGGGTGGCACGCCGTGCGGGAAAGTATCCTGCCGCCAATGCCAGCAGGCTGACCGCCACAATGGCTGCCAAAGTGACCTGCATGTTGGAGCCCGTCATCCCATATAGCAGAGATTGGGCAGCTCTGCCGAGCAGGAATGTGAACGGCAGGCCGATCGCGATGCCGACTGCGGTCATCGTCAGAGTTTCGCGCACGATCATCCAGCGCACAAGGGAAGGCTGTGCCCCCACGGCAATGCGGATACCGATCTCTCGCGCCCGCCTCGATACCAGGTAGGACATCACGCCATAAATTCCAAATCCCGAGAGCATTACCGACAGGCCGCCGAATGCGAGCGACAGAATTGTCATCAGCCTCTGGGCATAAAGACTCTCGTCGATCTGGGTTTCCAGTGTCTTCATCTCCGTGACCGGCAGGGTGGCATCGAGATCGCGAACCCTGGTACGTATTGTGTTCATGAGCGCCGTGGGATCCGCGGCGCTCGTGACGTAGAAGGTCGCCTGGTTCATGTCCTTGCGCTGCATGTATGGCGTGTAGATCGAGCGTCGCACTTCCTCGCCGACCTCGCTGTGTTTGCTGTTTTTCACGACTCCAACGATCAGCATGTCGGGTACGGTCTTGTCGCCTCCTCCAAACGCAATGCGATAACCGATCGGATCGCGTCCGCGGAAGTAGCGTTCGGCCGTTGCCTGGTTGATCATGCAGACCTTGGGGGCGTCGGCGGAATCGCGCGAATCGAACTCGCGTCCGGAGATCAGAGGGATTCCCAGGGTGGAGAAGTATCCGGCGCCCACTTCGTTTCGGTTGAGGTTCATATCCTCGTCCTGGCCTGCCGTGTAACCGTCGATGGTGACGTTCGAGCTGGAGTCACTGTCGCCGAAGATCGGTTCCTGAGCCATGCTGGCATTGTCGACTCCCGGAATCGTCTTGAGCGAGCTCTGCAGGCGTTCGAACAGGACCTGGGTCTTCGCGGTCGGGTATCCATTCAGAGCGGGCGCCACTCGGAAGCGAATGATATTCGCGGTCCGCAATCCGAGGTCGACCGAGTGCAGGTTCATCAGGGTCTTTCCGAACAAACCGGCTTCGACCACCATCAAAAGCGTGAAGGCCACCTGTACGACGACCAGCAGCTTGCGGATCCGCGCGTGACGCGAAGTTCCAGAGCTGCCGGTGCCTGATTTGAGACCGGCATTCACGTCGGTCCGGCTGCTTTCAAGCGCCGGTAGCAGGCCGAAGACAAAGCCGGTAACGATCGTCAGAACGAGAGTAAACAGCAGAACGCGCGAGTCGAGTGATGTGGATAAGGCATGTGTGCCGCTGTCGGGTGGCATGAGTTGAAGAAGACCCCGGATCGTCCAATTGGCCACAGCCAAACCGGCGCCTGCGCCTGCGCCGGCAATCACGAGACTCTCGGTCAGGCATTGTCGAACGAGTCGCGCTCGGGATGCGCCTAACGCCAGGCGGACCGAGGTTTCTCGCTCCCGGGAGGTGGCGCGTGCGACCAGGAGGTTGGCAACATTGGCGCATGCGATCAGCAGAACGAGTCCGACCATTGCCATCAGAACCAGGAGAGGCTGCCGCGTGTTCTGGCTGAGGATCTGGCGTCCTGAAGCGCCGGGCTCCAGGACGATCGGCTTGGTCACATAACGTTGCCGTCGGTCGCCCTTCATGCCGTTCAGATCGGCTTCCGCTTCAAGCAGAGGGCGGTAGATCGCCTGCAGTTGAGCGCCGGCCTGATCCGCACTGGTGTTGGGTTTCAGTCGACCGATGATGTTCAGCCAGTAATCGTTGTATTTGTCGAGGCCGTTCCAGTTCAGCGTCATCTGGGGCTTCATCGACATGGTTACAAAGGCGCTGACATTTAATCCCAACTGGTCGCCAAAGAAGCCGGCAGGCGCGACTCCGACGACGGTCATCGAATTCCCGTTCAATACGATCTGCTGGTTTAGGATGTCCGGTCGGGCGCCGAGATGTTGAGTCCAGAACGTATGGCCGAGGACAACGACGGAGGATTGCGCTGAACCAATCACATCGTCGGCGGGTGTCAGCAATCGTCCGAGGGCTGGACGGACGCCGAGGACGTCGAAGTAGTTTCCGGATACCAGTTCACCTTGCGATGGGTCCGTCTGGCCATTGAATGAAATGTTGGCGTCGAAGCCGAAGCGCGCGATCAGGCCGGCAAATCCGGTGTTCTTGTCGCGAAGATCCTTGTACATCGGATACGACCACGATCCCGCGCTTCCGTCTTCATCCGAATTCACGTGCCCGCTCTTGGGTCCCGGCGACTTGACGATCACCAATTCCTCGGGCTTTTGCACGGGCAGAGTTCGAAGAAGGACCTGGTCGATCAGCGAGAAGATCGCGGTGTTGGCGCCGATGCCAAGTCCCAATGAAAGGATCGCCGCGATCGTAAAGACCGGGGCTGCCTTCAGGGTGCGAAGGGCGTAGGTAAAGTCCTTCCAAATGTCCCCGGGCATGATTTACCTCCGTAAACTATTGGCGATAACCGATGGCCCGTAACGCCCGGGTGCGTTCGCCTTCCGAGCGGATTCCCTGAGCTGCCATTACGTACTCATCTCGCAACCTGCCCTCGATGCGCCGCCGCCGGGCAACCTCAATCAACACCCGAGAGACTTCGGAGTCTATTTTCATGTGAGGCACCGAGCGGAGGACTTCCAGCAGGACGGCGTCGTCCAGTGAGGTTTCCCTCAGCAATTTCAGAAGATAAGTTCCGCGGGCATGGTCGGATTCCATGTACGAAACTTCTTCAAGCACGCGTTGCGGTCCACCCTCCTGCATCAAGCGAGGGAATCGCTGATTCACGGCCGCAGCAGTTTTGCGGTCCAATGCGACCATGAAATTCGTCAGCCAGTTGAAGCCGGTATTGTCGAAGTCGTGAACGGCGCCGTTCACGGTCCAGACGTAGTTGGGAGTTCCGTCCTGTGAGGGCCGAATGCTCAAGTGGCGGATGTCGCCATTGACGTTCGAGTTGATCTCCACAAAGGCATCGTTCGAGAGCTTTCGAATGGTGGTGTAAGCGTCGTCGAAAGTAATTTCGCCCTGGCTGTTGAGGGTCGCGCTGCAGCCGTCAATGGACCATGAAACGTTCCAGGTATGAAAGTCCTGATCGCTATCTGAGTGACTGCTGATGTGACTTGACCCCGAACCGTCGCGTTTACCGCATTCGAATCCCGTGGATCGCTGCTCGATCGGCGTCACCGCGGTGGCTTTCGCTCTGGGAACTGTCTTTGTTGCCACCCTTGTCAGCACCGGCGGAGTGATCATTGCGCGCAATATCGCGGGTGGTGTAAGCGGCGTGGCTATACCCGAGCTGATCGCCCCGAGAGGCAGGACCAATAGCGCCGCAACGCCCATGATGAGCATGGTCTTCGAGCGCGAGATGCCTTGATGGCTCAGCCCGGGGTTGAGCAAAGCCACGAGACGTCCTTCTATTTGTGAGCGGCGGGTCATTGCCAGGGCCACGGCATAGCCTTGGTTCCCGCGGGTGTTGGTCGCCATTTCCAAGAGGTCGCTGGCATATTCCGACGGGACCGAACCTGCAGCAAGAACCTGGTCGTCGCATGAACGTTCGCGTTCGAAGTGGGCCGATTTTGCTGCGATCCACATCAACGGATTAAACCAGTAGAGTGCGGCTGCCACATGCGAAAGCAGCAAAGTCAACGTGTCGAATCGAGCAATATGCGCCATTTCGTGTTGTAAGACGGCGCGGACGCGCGGTTCGCGCCATTCGGCTGCGTCGGTCGGGAGAACTATCTTGGGACGAATAATGCCGAAGGTCAGTGGGATCTCTGTTTCCGAACTGCATAGCAGCGTCATCGGCCTGCGGATTCCCATTTGTGCCGCTATGGATTCGGCTTCGCGCGTCCAACAAGGGCTTGCCATCCGGCTGGATCTTCGTGCCAGTCGTCGAAGTTGGAATCGGCCCACCGCGTAATACGAGGCCCAGCAGATCACTCCGAGCAGCCACAACAAAATCGCTGCCGCCTGCCATGAGAGGTTCGCAGCTTTGGAAGCGGTTGTTGCCGACGGTCTTGTCGGGGCTACGGGGCCCGATTCGTCCATTGACACTGGCTCGATGATCATCGAGTAGTTAGAGTGCGTTTCCACGGCGAACGTTGGCACCGCAGGGAGAACTCTCCAGGCCGGCAGGATGGATGGAAGCAGCGGGATGGCCAGCGATGCGCCGATCGCCATGACCCAGACCAGGTGGCGGAGTGCGGCCGGCGCTCGGCGCAACACAGAGGTTACGGCGATTGCAAGCAGGACAAGCGCACTGCTCTTCAGCGTCGATTCGAAGAGGCTCATAAGCATGTTTGTGGTCGGCATCGCTATCTCCCTTCCGATTTTGCCTGCTTGATCAACTTCTGCAGGCGTGTGACATCGGCTGCGGACAGATTCGAGTCGGGCAACTCGAGCAGTGAAGCGGCCGCATTGGAAACCGAGCCGCCGAAGAATGTGTGCACCAGGTGCTTGAGTGCGGATTGTTGCGCCTGTTGTTGTCCCGCCGTCGGCAGATAGATATAACGGAGGCCGTCGCGCTTGTGGCGCACATAGCCTTTGTCTTCCAGCAAGCCGAGCATGCCGCGCACCGCCGAATATGAGGGAGGATCTGGCAATTCCTGCAGCACTTCGCTCACCGACGCCTTGCCTAATCGGAAGACCACATCCATGAGCTGCCGTTCGCGCCGTCCGAGTTCGAGATGCGGTTGTGTCTTAGCCATTACCTGCCTCCTGTTTGCGGCTTGTCCACGTGATCGATGACGAGAAATTCGATGGGACCTTTTGTTGACACGAGCTTGAGGCCGAGTTGTTCCTGTACTGCCGTAAAGATGGATGCGTCATTGGGATCAACTGGCGTACCAGTGTCCGAGGTGCGCGCCTCCGGTGTGTAGGTCAGAGTGAGATCGTACCTTCCGGTGAGTCCCGTCTTGTCGCTGACCGGGCGTCCAAGATCCGGCGTCAGGAGCTGGACTAACTGGGACATGGACAAGCCAGTGGCCGTGAGCCGGCCATTTCCTCCGCTCGAATCCGAGCCTTCTTTGGCAAGGCTCGTCGGGTGCAGTTTCGGGCCTCCTTTTGCCACGGTTAATTCGTAGGTCGCGCCTTCACGGGTTTCCCAATGCACGGCAAGGTTAAAGCGATCGGCCAGCAACGACTGCATCATCAAGTGCATCCGGGTGTCGCCTTCGATGCCCGACGGAAAGGGGACGCTGCCGTCCGGCTTGGCCTCGATGCTGAAGGTTGCGGAGTCGAGCCAGCTGGGTCCTCCCGTCATCTGCTGTTTCCTCACGTTATATGCATAGCCGATCAAGGTGCGCAGTGATGTGTTGGTGCTGATGAAGAGGCCGCCGGATCGTGTATGGATTCCGCCGCCGGTACTGCCAGGATCTCCGGGTTTGATCGAGGCGGCGTCGAAAGTGAAGCGCGGCGCGGCCGGCGACTGCGATAGAAGTGGAATTGCGGCAATCAGGAAAAGCGCCAGGGTCGAAAACCGGTGTGTGTTTGCCATTATTTCTCTCTTGCTCAGACTGTCAGTGTATTGGCATATGCTAGTACATTGACACATCGGAATGTCAAGGAGGAAGTTGCGAATGCTATTTCTGGCAGGCAGGACAGTAGAACGTCGAACGACCGCTTTGCACAATGCGCTTGATCGCGCCGTTGCAGGCTGCGGTCGTGCACAGTGTTGCCTCACGGTCGTAGACGCCGAAGGTCTTCTGGAAATAGCCGAGCTCGCCGTCGACGCGCTTGTGATCGCGCAGGGACGAGCCTCCGGCTCTTACGGCTTCGCGCAGTACGGCTTTGATCGCGGTGGCGAGGACCGCGATCTGCTGGGTTTTTACCTTGGCCGCCTGCCGCCGGGGTGAGATGTGGGCGCGCCACAGAGCTTCGCAGACATAGATGTTGCCAAGCCCGGCGATTACACGCTGGTCCAACAATGCGGACTTGATGGGCGTTTTCTTTCCCTTGAGTGCATGCTTGAGATAGTCGGCATCGAAGCCCGTCGACAGGGGTTCGACTCCTAGTCCGGCGAACAGCTTGTGCGTATCGAGGTGTGCGGTGTCGACCAACGTCATCAATCCGAAGCGCCGATGATCGGTGAAGACGATGCGGGCCGGCGCGTCGGTCTCGAAAACAACGTGGTCATGCTTGCCGCGTCCGGCATCTTCCGGGGCCATGTCGTAGTGGAACCGGCCGAGCTTTCGATTCCGGCCTTCCGCATAGACCTGCATGCGTCCGCTCATGCCGAGATGGATGACGAGCGTCTCGCCCGCGTCGAGATCGGCGAGAAGGTATTTCGCCCTGCGCCACAGCCGCTTGATGCGCCGTCCCGTCAGCCTTTCGGCGAAGTCTTCAGGAAATGGAACACGCAGATCACCGCGCCGCGTCTCCACATAGGTAAATCTTCGGCCTTCCATCGCGGGCTGAAGACCCAGCATGACGGTCTCGACTTCCGGTAGTTCGGGCATCTTTGTGTTACTTCCAGCCCATGCGTTCACGCAGGGACGTGATGTGGCCCACGTGGTGGGCGCCGTGCCACGCGTATAGCGCCAGGTTCTTGTCCAACGAGACAGCGCCAATTTGCGGATGTTGAAAGGTGCGTTGATACTCTTCCGGGGCCAGCGACCGCAGCAGCGTGGTCCAACGCTGGTGCAGGGCATCGAGAAGTGCGAGCGAGACATCAATTGGAGTGGACCGGGTGTCTTCCAGTTCTGCCCAAAGCCCCTCGTCGTATGACTTGATCATCGGGTGCTCTTCCGTCAGAGCGAATTTGAAACGCGTATAACTGTTCAGATGGCTGTCGGGAATATGGTGCACGACCTGGCGGACGGTCCAGCCGCCCGGACGATAAGGCGTTTCAATCTGCTCGGCAGACAGTCCGGCCACCGCATTCCGCAAATGTCCGGGAGTTGCTGCGATTTCGTTGATGAAGTGCATGCGCTGCGCGGGCGTATTGGGCCCTTCCCAGGAAAACCTGCCGATCGGATAACTCAGATCCATTTCAATGTTCCTCCAAAGTTCAAATGGTATTGCTTACAATGCCTGTAATGATGAAAAAACGAAAACTCGGACAACAAGGTCTTGAGGTTCCGTCCATCGGCCTCGGCTGCATGGGAATGTCGTGGGGGTACGGGCCCACCGATAGCGACGAAGCGATCCGCGTGCTCCATCGCGCGCTGGAGCTCGGGATCAACTTCTGGGACACTGCGGAACTCTATGGTCCGTTCACCAACGAGGAATTGCTCGGCCGAGCGCTGAAGGGTATTCGACGCGAGAGTGTGATTGTTGCCACGAAATTCGCTTATCGATTTGGGCCGAAGGGTGAGATCGCAAGCTTGGACAGCAGTCCCGCCCATATTATGGAAACGATTGAGGGTTCGCTGAAGCGGTTCGGGACCGATTACATCGATCTGTACTATCAGCATCGAGTCGATCCGAAGATACCCATTGAAGATACGGTTGGTGCGATGGCCGACCTTGTTCGTGCAGGGAAAGTTCGTTATATCGGTCTTTCCGAAGCTGGCCCGGGAACGATTCGTCGGGCAAACGCCGTGCATCCGATCAGTGTCGTCCAGACGGAGTACTCACTTTGGGAACGCGAAATTGAAAGCAAAATCTTGCCGACGATGCGTGAGCTTGGGGTCGGCCTGGTCGCCTACAGCCCGATCGGTCGTGGTTTTCTGGGCGGGAACATCCGCACCGTCGACGATCTTGCGGCCAACGACTTGCGTCGTAACAATCCGCGATTTCAAGGCGAGAACCTGACGAGGAACCTGCAACTTGTGAGCCTGGTGAACGAAATCGCGGCCGCCAACAAGGTAACGCCGGCACAGGTTGCGCTGGCTTGGGTTTTGCGGCAGGGCGAGGATATCGTGCCGATTCCAGGGACCAAGCGGATCTTGTATCTCGAGGAGAACGCAAAATCCGCGGAAATCAGTCTGCCTGCGGCCGTGTGGGCGGAATTGGATCGCGTTCTGGCGACATTTCACACCTCCGGCGAACGTTATTCTGAAGCTGCGATGAAATCCATCGACACCACGGAGTGACCGGTTAATGGGTAACGGCACGCTGGAAACGGTCCGAAAGATTCTGCTGGTGATCATTGTTGCGTCGCTGATCGGCACCGAAGCGGAGTTGATCATGCTGGGACACTTCGCGCACGTGCTTCAATTGGTTCCGGTTGGCTTGATCGCTGTTGGTCTGGTGGCCCTGGTCTGGTTCGTCTCCTCGCGAAATTCAAAGAGTCTGCGCGTCTTTCACGCGACGATGTTCCTTTGTGTCTTCAGCGGCTTTCTCGGGATCGTTCTCCACCTTGCCTACGACATTTCCACCGTAACCGAAAAGAACAAGGGTATACAGGGCTTTGAGTTGCTTTGGGCCGCTTTGAAAAGCGTCGCTCCACCGATTGCGCCGGGTGCGATGATCCAAATCGGATTGGTCGGTCTGGCCTATACCTATCGGCATCCCGCACTGGATGCAAGGGAGAGATGACGATGAAGATGGATTCCAACACGGTACTGATTACCGGAGGGGCGTCGGGTATCGGCTTTGCCCTGGCACAGCGTTTCCTCGCGGCAGGCAGTGACGTCGTCGTCTGCGGTCGGCGTGAAGATAAATTGAAAGAGGCCAAGGCTGCGCTTCCGAAACTGCACATCCATGCCTGCGACCTTGCGACTGCCAGTGGCCGCACGTCGTTGTTCAAATGGGCGACGTCCGAGTTCCCGCACCTCAACGTGCTTGTGAACAATGCTGGGATTCAACGCCGTGTACCCATAGCCCAACCCGAAGAGTGGACTGAGGTGCAGCAGGAGATCGCCATCAATCTGGAGGCACCAATTCACCTGACGAAGCTTTTCCTGGCGCACCTGATGAAGCAGCCGCTGCCGTCGATTATTAACATCGGCTCCGGTCTGGCGTTTGCTCCGTTGGCGTTTGTTCCGGTCTATAGCGCCACGAAAGCCGCGCTGCACTCGTTTACGTTATCCCTGAGGCACCAGCTTCGAGCGACGCCTGTGAAAGTGGTCGAGATCATACCTCCCGCGGTGAATACCGATCTTGGTGGCGTCGGTTTGCATACGTTTGGAGTGCCGCTGGACGAGTTTGCAGATGCAGTGTTCAAGCGAGTGGCGCTGGGAGAGCTGGAAGTTGCCTACGGAACATCAGAGCAGGCAAGCCGTGCATCGCGCGAAGAGCTAGACACAATTTTTCAGCGAATGAACTCTCGGGAATAAGTATCAAGGGCAGGAGTCCCCGGTTTCCTGCATCGAATTAATTCCAATCCGGTCGCCTGCGGGTTGACGGATCAGCGCTCCTTTGACGAGCATTTTGCGGCCTTCCTGCAGCGTGGAACCATCGATGCCTGCCATCGCAAGGTTCTGCAGTTGGAACGTGAGTCCTCCGAGCGATTTTCCGGCGGCAATCTTCAATTCGGTGGCGGAGGCGCGACCGGAGTTCCGCGCACGAACGGGTTCACTGCTTCTCACCACGTTCCAGTTCTCGCCGTCTCCCTTGGCCGTGCAGCCCACAATCTGTACCACGGCATAATTCGGTAGCGGTTGCGGTCCGCTTCTTTCCTCGATGTGGATTGCCGGAAGCGCGTCGACCGTGAGGTCTGCGTTGCCCGCCGGGAATTCGTTGGCCTGGAGAATGTAGCTGACCAAAGACAGGGCCTCCCCTTCAGTCAGTTGATTGTTCGCCCGCGGCGGCATGCTGGTCTGGATCAGTTGGTACATGCTGTCCATCGTATCTTCGCGCCAGTAGTCCATGAACCTGGGTCCGCGCAATGGCGGCGCCTGCCCGCCATCCATATTGGCTCCGTGACAGTTTCGGCACTGGCCGATCAGGGCGGCTCCAGCTTCTGCCTGGGCCGGTGAGTAGATGCCGTCCCAGATCGTACGTCGACCGCTCTGCGCACTAGCGTGAGGGATGGTGAGCAGTCCGAGGATCAGTCCTGCAGTCACAACGGCGGCGAAGGTCTTTTTCATAGCTCCTCGTATAACAAATTCGCAATCCCCACAGAAAGTGAAATAATCGGCGTCTTCCGGAGGATCCCATGCGAATCAAATTGTTTTTACTGACCCTTCTTCTGACTGTTTCCGCCAATGCAAACGCGGCAACCAAGGCAATCAAGTTTGGCAAACTGTGGGACGGCCATCGCGTCATTGCGAATGCGGTCGTGATTGTCGAGAACGACAACGTTCAAAGCGTCACTGCCAATGGAAGCATCCCGGCGGGCGCCGAAGTCATCGATCTGAGTCGATATACCGGCATGCCCGGAATGATCGATGCCCACACCCACATCACCTACTACTGGAACGGCGATCCTGCCACGAATCCGCGACGTCAAGGACCTCGGCACGAGGCCGTGACTGTGTTTCTCGCTCAAGCCAACGCCAAGAAGACGCTGGAAGCGGGAGTGACCACGATTCGCGACTTGAACGCATCGGGTGGAGCCGATATCGACATGCGCGATTTGATCAACATGGGGGCGATGGTCGGTCCGCGTATGTTCGTCGCTGGTGGGGGACTGCGCAGTTATGCGGGGCGGCCCGGCGTGACAGATCCGCTTGCGGAAGCTGCGAAGCAGGCCAAGGCAGTCATCGACAGCGGAGCCGACTGGGTAAAGATTTTCGGATCGACCGGAAGTTTCGACAACGTCACCGGCGACCAGACCGTGAGCTACGACGAGATGAAGACCATCATCGACGTCGCGCATGCCGCAGGCCACAAGGTCGCGATCCATTCCTATGGACCCAACGGGGCGCGCGATGCGATCCGAGCCGGAACGGACACTCTCGAGCACGCAACCGACATGGACGACGAGACCATCGCGCAGATGGTCGCGAAGAAGATCTGGTATGTCCCCACGATCGATCACAACCAGTACTACTTCGAGAATGCCGATGACGTGTACAAGTTCCCGGCGGGCACAAAAGAGAACCTCGCCAACTACATTCAGCGAAACTTTGAAACGGCAAAGAAAGCTTTCAAGGCCGGCGCTCTCCTGTTGGTTGGTTCGGATGCCGTGTACAACGGATTCGGCTTAAACATGCGCGAACTCGCCTGGTTCGTGAAACTGGGAATGACCAACGAACAGGCCCTTCAAAGCGCAACGGTTCTGCCGGCCCAGATGCTTGGAATGGAAAAAAGTCTGGGATCCGTGGCTCCAGGTTATTTCGCGGATATCGTAGCGGTCGATGGCGATCCGCTTGCGGACATTCAAGTCGCGATTACGAAGGTACGCTGGGTGATGAAGGGCGGTGCAGTCGTCGTCGATAAGCGGTGAGTTGGTACGCTGTTTTGCACACCGATTCACAGCCCTGAAGTTTCTTGTGGAAAAGCAAAAACGTGGGATTGACGGAGCACTTGCATCCGAGTAAATTCACACTCGGTCGTTGTGGTTTACGAGACCTTGAACACCGGCAGATAACGACGGATGGGGTTAATAGCTTTGTTCGTTGTTTAGGACGCTGGAGCCGACCGGACGAAACCAATCGCCGATCGGTGTTGCCGAAAGAAAACTTTGGCAACCGGTAGCGCCTTCCAGCGCACGCTTTGAGACGGGCAACGTCGAGAAGTTCCCGAAAGGGTCGGGTCAAGCAATCGGAGCTGCAACGACCATTTTCATTTCCGCCATCCCCACCTGATATCATTACTTACAATGACAGACGCGGAACTCTGGTGCGAAGGCCGGCCGTTCTGCGGCAGGCGGCCACTTCAGGAAGTTGAAGTGGGCGATCTGGAAGAGCGCATCGCCAGAACTCGCCGCCGTATGACCCTTACCGATCGATTCGCCGCGGGCGGTATCAGTCTCCTTGTGATCGGTGCGGTCATCGCTATGGCTTCGTATCGAGCGCTGGGAATCACCAGCACGGACGACATTCTTACCGCACTGGCGGTTTTCTTTCTGGGCCTGGGCTGCCTGGGATCTCTGCTCGAAGTCTTTCTTGCGCCACGCTGGTCGAACCGCATTGTCTTTGCTGTGGGCCTTGTCCTTTTTTGCCTCGGAGCTGCGGCCGGTGAGGAGCCTCAGTCTCCGATTGTCGAAGGCGTGCTTACCCTGGCGATCATCATCGTCCTGATCGGCGGTTCGACGATGATGGCCCTGCGCTGGCGGGATCGCCGGCGTTTACGGCCCGTTCTCACTCAAGCGCTCGAGGATTGCCGGCTTGGTGACGTCATGTTGTTCGGTGCCGATACCCAACCTGAGATTGAGATGCTTCCGACTTCGCATCTCGCTCTCAAGGTAGGCGGCGATCCTTTCGTCGAGTGGAAGGTTCTGTACGTGACCTCCGTTTCAAGAACGCCACCCTCTTTCGAGGCACCCGTCATTGGGCAGACAGGCCAGCAGGTGACTTCCGGCCGGTTTGTTTATAACCAGCGTCACATGAGTGCCGAAGAGATTGTCGAACTCGGCACAATCCGGAAACGATCGATTCGAAAGGGGATTGTCAGCACTGCGGCCGTGACTTACACCTGTGCGGTTCTCTTCACCGCATTTGGCGATCGTCCCACCACGGTTCGCTGGCTTTTCGCCGCGCTTCTTGGAGCGATGTATCTGCAGAAGCAGTGGCGGGTGTGGCGGAATCTTCGCATGGACGTCGCGACGAGCATGATCCTCGTCGTCCGGTCGAATGATGAAGCCGAAGCGTCTGTCTCGCTTGCCGAAGTGCTTCCGGCTTCTCACCTGGAGTGGACGAAGAACGGGAATCCTTCGCGCTGGCGCGTGGCTAAGTGGTAGGGGTGTCGATTGCCTTTACGACGGAACGCCACCGATCTTCCACCAGATCGGAAAGTTCTCGGTGCATGTCGGGGTTGATCTTTTCCGCGTAAGGAAGAATGTAGTCCCGGGTTTCCTCGATGTAGCGCTTGACGAAGCCGAGGTCGTGTACAAAACCGATTGAGATCAAATTGCTGATGCGGTCGGCGAGTTTCAGGGTTTGCGCGCGATCCGAGCCGCTTTCCATGATTCTCATCAAGTACTCGGGTTTGGGCTCCTTTATTCCGTTATTGATGTGGATGGTCACTTCCATCACCAGGTTATAGACCGCCAGTCCATCTTCGTCGATGGCAACGATCTCTTCCCGCGTGACACCTGGCAGACCCTGTGCATCCTCGAACAGATCGTGAATCACCGAGGCTTTCAGTATGACGGGGTCGAGAATTTTGTAGTCCAGCAGTATTGCCATCGTTCCAATCTGGTGTCGGAACATATTGCTGCCGGATTTCCGGCGCACTCCGATCAGGGCCATTGCCTTGTGGATGTACGGTGCGAGTGTGATATTGCCGAGTTGGCGGCCGAAGTCCTGTTCCATAAGAGTTCAGATTACTTGTGATCGAGTGTTCCGGTCTTGTCTTGAAGCACCCAGACACAGATCAAGCTGATCGCTGCCGAGATTGAAATGTATATTGCGATCGGCATCGACGAATGAAAATGCTCATAGAGGATTGCTGCCACGATTGGCGCCGGTCCTCCTGCCGTGATTGAAGCGAGTTGATAGCCCAGGGCGGAGCCACTATAGCGCACCGATCCGGGAAAGCTTTCTGAAATGAACGCAGCCTGCGGACCGTATTGCAGGTCTTGTATCGGCAGCCCAAGGATAACAGCCAGGGCAACCAGTCCAATAACCTTGCTGTCCACCATTCCAAAATAAAAGAAAGGCCAAACCATCATGGCGATGCAGCCCATGGCAAGGATCTTCCGGCGGCCATAGCGGTCGGATAAGTATCCCATCACGGGTATCGTCAGCATCGACAGGATCGACTGGATCATGACCAGATTGAGAATCTGGCTCCGAGCCATGCCGAGGGCCTGCGTACCATAGACCAGGATGTATGTCGTGAAGATGTAGAAGGGAACATGCTGTCCCGTACGGAGCAACGCGGTCAGTACAACTTCTCGCCAATGATGCCGGAGCACCTCGATCACCGGGGTCTTGACGACCCTTCCCTGCAGTTTCAGATTTTGAAAAACCGGCGATTCCAGCACACCGATACGAATCCACAGGCCGACCATGATCAGGATGAAGCTGAGGAGAAACGGCACGCGCCAACCCCAGCTGAGAAAGTCCTTCTCATTGAGCAGCAGTGTCATCAAGGCCAGGGTTCCGTTGGCGAGAACCATGCCGACCGGGGCGCCGATCTGCGCAAAGCTGGTGGTGAATCCGCGACGTTTGGGATCCGCCCATTCTCCCGCCATCAGGACGGATCCGCTCCATTCGCCGCCGACGCTGATGCCTTGCAGCAGGCGACCGAGGGTCAACAACACGGCTCCCCAGATTCCGATCGAGGCATAGGACGGGACGAGCCCGATGCCCATCGTGGACACACCCATCATTACCATCGTTGTAATCAGCAGGGTCTTGCGTCCGATCCGATCGCCATAGTGCCCAAAAATTGCAGCGCCGATGGGGCGCGCGACGAAGCCGACGAAGAAAGTTGAGAATGAGAGCAATGTCGCGACGAAGGGATCCGAGCCCGGGAAGAACAGCTTTGGGAATACGAGAGCGGCTACGACGCCGTAGAGGAAGAAGTCATACCATTCGATCGTTGTGCCGATAGCCGATGCTGCGACCACGCGAACCAGCATCTTCCGCCGTTGTGATTCATTGAGCTCTATTGCCACGAGGTCAGCATCTTACGACACCTACGTGGTGGTGACCACCACGTAGGTTCGGCCTTTGGCCTCACGGTCACCCTTCCTCTTCGAGCAGGGGAATCTTTTCTCTTTACTGCGGCCCCCTTCTGCGCAAACCTTTTAGATATGAAGCTTATCGTCAACTGGGTCCTGAGCGCGGTCAGCCTCATGATTGTTGCCCACTTGATCAGCGGGTTCGAAGTCGCGAGCTTTACCTCCGCTCTATTTGCCGCGGTTGTGATCGGCTTGGTCAATGCAACGATCGGCTTCATTTTGAAGCTGGTAACTCTGCCGATCACCTTCCTCACGTTTGGCGTTTTCTGGTTCGTGATCAATGCCATCATGCTGGAACTGGCTGCTGCGTTCGTGCCTGGCTTCGTCATTCGCGGCTTCATGCCAGCGTTTCTCGGCGCGATTGTATTAAGCATTGTGAATCTCTTCATGAGAGCCCTCGGGAAATCGGTTACAGAACCTCGCCGCTGAGCGGTCCGGCTCCAAAAAACCCGCATATTTTGGTCTGTTGGGATGGTACTATCCGCGGGCGCGGCTAGAGCCTGCGCTACCGGAGTTGTTGTCATCATGAATGGATCGAATGGAAAGCACCCGTTTCTACCTTTATTGTTGATTTTGTTTATCGGCAGCGGCTGTTCCGCGCTGATTTACGAGATCGTCTGGTTCCAGTTACTGGAGCTTGTGATTGGTTCGTCGGCCGTTTCTCTGGGCGTCCTGCTGGGCACGTTCATGGGCGGAATGTGTCTGGGAAGCATCCTACTGCCGCGCTTCATTTCGCGGTCGAACCATCCATTGCGTGTCTACGCCTTGATGGAACTCGGAATCGGTCTTGCAGGCCTGATCCTGCTGTACGCGATGCCGCTGGTCGGCGGCGTTTACGTTGCATCGGCCGGGTCCGGCTTTCTCAGCCTGATGATTCGCTGCGTTGTCGCAGGCATCTGCTTGCTGCCTCCGACCCTGATGATGGGGGCCACACTGCCGGCGATCTCGCGTTGGGTGGAGACGACACCGGACGGAATCTCCTGGCTGGGCTTCTTTTACGGTGGAAACATCGCCGGAGCGGTGATCGGAAGTCTGTGGGCAGGCTTTTACCTGTTGCGGGTGCATGACGTTGCGTACACGACGTTCGTCGCGGTTGCGCTGAATGGCCTTGTAGCCGTCCTCAGCTTCGTCCTTGCCAGTCGGACTCCGTATTCGGCGTCCTCCGCAGTGGTTCCAGAGGCGCCGACCACTGCCGCTGTAAAAGCGGTCTACGTCACCATTGCCTTATCCGGTTTGACCGCGCTGGCTGCCGAGGTCATCTGGACGCGGCTCTTGTCGCTGCTGTTCGGCGCCACGGTCTATGCGTTTTCGCTCATCCTGGCGGTGTTCCTGATCGGATTGGGCATCGGCAGCACGATCGGATCGGCTCTTGCCCGAACCGTTAAACATCCGCGACTGGCTCTCGGTTTCTGTCAATTCCTCCTCTGCGCAGCCATGACCTGGGCAGCCTATGCCTTGACGACCTCCCTGCCATACTGGCCGATTGACGTCACACTCTCGAACGATCCGTGGATCAAATTGCAGCTCGACATGGTGCGTGCCTTGTGGGCAGTTTTGCCGTCCGCCATTCTCTGGGGAGCGAGCTTTCCTCTCGCGCTGGCGTCTGTAGCGACGGAAGGGCAGGATCCGGGCCGCCTTGTCGGAAAGGTTTATGCGGCGAATACGTTGGGCGCGATCATCGGATCGTTGAGTGCCAGTCTGCTTCTGGTCGCGTGGATGGGAAGTCAGCATTCCATGCAACTGCTCATCGTGCTTTCCGCTGTCTCGGCATTGTTGATGTTGGCGCCTCTTTCGATGGAAGACGATCCCGCCAAGGGGACCATGCATGCTGTTATCAATGCGGTGCTGATTCTGGCTGCAGTGGGATTGCTTGCCTATCGAGTTCCGGATGTGCCGCGAGCCCTGGTTGCGTACGGTCGATTCCTGCCGACGCGGAACGGTCAGGGCGA
>Ga0207018_1017_pt1 | contig 29329 bp, 32 predicted proteins | sample Alteio_BWMinCont_52_FD_153476 | JGI IMG/M metagenome (GOLD analysis project Ga0207018, IMG submission 153476) | Enriched cells from forest soil in Barre Woods Harvard Forest LTER site, Petersham, Massachusetts, United States -... | ecosystem: Environmental > Terrestrial > Soil > Temperate forest >...
CAATTATGCAGCACGTATCCATTTAAAGGCAATGAAAAAAGGTGATGAGGTTTTCTTTTATCATAGTAACGAAGGCATGGATATTGTTGGCATTGCTAAAGTATCCAAAGAGTTTTTTAAAGATCCTACATCAGATGATGATGCATGGGTAGCAATAGAACTAAAGCCGTTTAAGAAACTGAAAAAGAGTGTATCGCTTGACGTTATTAAGAAAGATAAGCGTCTTTCGAATATGGCATTGGTTCGTATTGGCAGGCTTTCAGTACAACCTGTTACCGATGCAGAATATAAAATAATAATGGAACTGGCAGGAGAGAAGTAACTACAAATTATAAATGCTGATTGTTCATGAATAAAAAACGTCTTATTGTTTTAACAGGTGCAGGTATTAGCGCCGAAAGCGGCTTAAAAACTTTTCGTGATGGTGATGGTTTGTGGATGGGATATAATGTTTATGAAGTAGCATCACCCCATGGATGGAAAAAAGATCCGCAACTTGTACTGGATTTTTACAATATGCGCCGTAAAGATGTAACAGCAGCAAAACCTAATTCAGCACATATTGGTTTAGCAGAGTTGGAAAAAGATTTTGATGTAACTATTGTTACGCAAAACATAGACGATCTGCATGAACGTGCCGGTTCAACAAATGTTCTTCACTTACATGGCGAGATATTTAAAATGCGAAGCGTAGAAAATGAGAACAGGATATATGAAATAAGAGGAGATATTAATTTAGGTGATAAAGCAGAAGATGGTGTTCAACTTCGCCCACATATTGTTTGGTTTGAAGAACCTGTACCAATGATTGAGAAAGCTATTGCATTGATGAATGATTGTGATTTATTCGTAGTAGTAGGTACATCATTGCAGGTATATCCGGCAGCATCATTATTGCACTATGCACCACGACACTTACCTAAGTATATCATTGATAAAAAAATACCTGCGGTAGAAAATTATCCTAATCTTCATTTAATTGAAAAACCTGCGACGGAAGGAGTGAAGGAGTTGATTGAGATTTTGATTAAATATTTTTTTTGTACTTAGCTTTTGTACTACTATTAAACATTGTTGTGTCACTCACTTCTACGGTATTGTTCTATTGAGCTTTTATCGTAGCGTAGATTGTTGGCGGGACGCCAACAATGGCGAGGTTTTAATCTGAAGAGTTTCCTTCAGATTGGAAAAGCGACAATACTAATTTTTCAAGATTGTCATTTTTGTAATATTCAGGATCTATAAATCCTAATTCATCAAACACTTCAATTATAACTCCATCATTGGCAGTGTTAAGAAGAGAAAAAGACATTTTAGATCTATCTTTTGTTTCGATTTTTATGTCAAATGAGCCAAAATTATTTTTTACATCTACATATGAACTTATCAGTTTAATATTATTCATTTCGTAAACCATTTTCTCTATTAAGACTCTGTCTGTACAGGATATTTCTTCAAGCTTGTATTGATTTTGAGTATGATTTTCTATCTGAATTTTTTTAACTTCATCAGGATTGATCTGATTTTGATAAAATGGATAACATCCCGATACTAAGATGATTAACAACAGATATTTCATACTTATGATTGATTAATTTCGACTGCAATAGCCAAACTCCTAAGCCCTACTTGTTCTTGCAAATATAAAAGTTCAATAAAGATATTCAGTACAAGTGAGTGACACAACGATGTTTAATAGAATTCCAAAAGTTTGCCCCAAAAAACTCTTAGCTTTCTCTCATCTTTTTATAAATATTAATTAACCCATTGGTAGATGAATCATGTGAGGTTACAGGGTCATCATCTTTTAGCTCAGGCAAAATTTTATTGGCTAATACTTTTCCTAATTCAACTCCCCATTGATCAAAACTATAAATATTCCAGATAACACCTTGTACAAATATTTTATGTTCATACAAGGCAATAAGCTCGCCTAATGTAAAAGGAGTTATCTCACTTACTAAAAAAGAATTAGTAGGCCGGTTACCTTCAAATACGCGATAAGGATTTTCATTTGTCGCTCCATTCATTAACGCTTCTGTCTGTGCAAAAAAGTTGCTTAATAATTTCTGATGATGATCCCCAATAGGATTATGGCTCACGGCAGGTGCGATAAAATCACATGGAATGATTTGTGTTCCCTGGTGTATTAATTGATAAAATGCATGTTGCCCATTAGTGCCGGGTTCGCCCCAAATAACAGGTCCGGTTGAATAAGTTACTTTTTCACCATTTCTATTTATATATTTTCCATTGCTTTCCATATTGCCTTGTTGAAAGTAGGCAGCAAAACGATGCATATATTGATCATAAGGAAGAATAGCTTCTGTTGTTGTTCCAAAAAAATCAGTGTACCAAATGCCAATCAACGCCATCAATACAGGAATATTTTTTTCGAATGATGCAGTTGCAAAATGTTTGTCAATTTCGTGTGCGCCTTTCAGTAATATTTCAAAATTATCATACCCAATAGTGAGTGCAATAGATAAACCAATAGCGCTCCACAAACTATAACGACCTCCAACCCAGTCCCAAAACACAAACATATTTTCTGCTGCAATGCCAAATTTCACTACTTCTTTTTCATTTGTACTTAAAGCAACAAAGTGTTTTGCAATAAATGCTTCATCTTTTGCATGTAATAAAAACCATTCTCTTGCAGTATGTGCATTGGTCATGGTTTCCTGTGTAGTAAATGTTTTGGACGCTATAAGGAACAATGTTTCTTCAGCTTTTACTTTCTTTAATGTTTCGGCAATGTGTGTTCCGTCAACATTACTTACAAAATAAGTTTGAATCCCATCAACCCAATAAGGCTTTAATGCTTCGGTAACCATTACAGGACCAAGATCGCTGCCACCAATACCAATGTTTACAATATATTTAATTGATTTACCTGAAAATCCTTTCCATTCGCCATTGTGAATTTTAGCTGAAAAATTTTTCATTTGCGCCAAAATATTTTTTACATCAGGCATTACATCTTTGTTATCTGCTAAAACAGGTTTGCCGGAAAAATTGCGCAATGCTGTATGCAATACAGCACGATTTTCTGTTTCATTTATTTTTTCGCCATTGAACATTGCATTAATGGCATCTTTCAATTTGCAATCATTTGCAAGTTGTATTAATAACTCCAGTGTTTTATCTGTGATGATATTTTTAGAATAATCAAAAAGAATATCTGTTTCGTACACTGAAAATTTATCAAACCGTGCAGGGTCGTCTTCAAACAAGTACTTGATATGCACATTTTTTATTTCTGCAAAATGTTGTTCTAATGCATGCCATGCTGCTGTTATAGTGGGATTGATCTTTGGAAACATTAAAATTGCTGGTTATGGTTTAAATAAATACAAAGATACTTTAATCAATAAAGATTTTACTTGCAATTGAAAATTATTGCTGATTTTTATTTGTATTTTTTTGATTGTCAATTTTAAGCACAGAAACAGTAATGAATTCTTTGTGCTTTATAAAAAAACGGTACACAAGATAAAAAAGGGGGAAATTAGCAAATACAAGAAAGAAAAGAAATTCAGTAGCAAAAAATAAAATGAAAAAAAGAATGCTTAAAAGAATTCCGCCCCAAAGCAATCCATTGTCTGCTGTACATCCAATTTCAATGTATAAAGGAGCAATTATAGGTTTCCTGATGTAAAAAGGTTTAGAAGAATGATAGCCATTATTGGCAGTGATCTTTATTGGCAGATGATCAACTTCTATCATTAATGGTTTTTCTTCAATAAGATCAAATACATTTTTATCATCAATAACCACCCAAAGTCTTAATACCCGCATTAGTAATTGTCTTTGGCGGAAAATAAATATTTTAGAAGCAGGATGCTGCAAAACGTTGATTTTTATGATAGATATTTCTAAATAAAAAAACGTTGCCCTGAGGAGCTTATTACACTACAAAACATTATTAACATTTGTTGCTAAATTATCGTACACTTGGTATCATCTCTCTTATACATTGCGGAGTTAAAGAAAATAAAGGTTTACATAGTTTCAATAATAGCAATTAGTTTTTGTATCATATCCTTGGTTACGTCCAGATGGGTAATCATACGCACCTGGGTAGACGAAATTGGCAAACAACGAACATCGAGTTTTTGCAAATGATCCACAAACGATTGAGGTGTGAACTTATCTTTTACCTCAAAAATGAGGATATTAGTTTCTACAGGCATTATTTTGCTGACAAAATCTTTCTTGCTTAATGTCATAGCTAACTGTTTTGCATGATCATGATCGGTTTGTAATCTACTTACATGATTTTCCAAAGCGTAGATCCCTGCTGCAGCTAAATATCCTGCTTGTCGTAACCCGCCTCCTAAAACCTTTCGAATGCGCCTCGCCTGTTTTATATAATCTTTTTTACCTAGTAAAACACTTCCAACAGGCGCTCCCAAGCCTTTGCTAAGGCAAATAGATATGCTGTCAAAAATTTCACCATACTGTATAGGCGTTTCAGCTTTGGCAATAAGTGCATTAAAGAGTCTTGCGCCATCCAAATGAAGATTTAAATTATTTTTTAAACAAACCTCTTTAATATTTTGAATATCAGCAAAATTATAACAACTTCCGCCGCCTCTATTAGTTGTGTTTTCAAGACAAACCAAGCTCGTTCTGGCCTTGTAAACTTCATCAGGATTAATTGCTTCTACTATCTGTTCAGCAGTTATCCTTCCACGATCGCCATTTAAAGGTCGTACCTGGCTGGAACTGTTAAAAGCTATCCCGCCACCTTCATAAATGTATACATGACTAAGTCTATCACAAATGACTTCATCACCCGGTTTAGTATGACATTTAATAGCAATTTGGTTAGCCATTGTACCGCTCACACAAAATAGGGCTGCCTCCATACCGAATAAACCAGAAGTGATTGCTTCCAGCTGGTTCACAGTTGGGTCTTCTCCAAAAACATCATCTCCAACTTCGGCCTTAAACATTGCTTCTAACATGCCGGCAGTTGGTTTGGTAAATGTATCAGAACGTAAGTCGGTCATAGTTTACAAATGTAGTAAATAGGATTAATCCTGAGTTATTGCTTTGAACTAAAAAATGCAAGAAACCTCCTTTAAAATCAGCAAAATCGCCGTTTATCCACGATTTTGACCTTTTTTGCACTTTAGCTATGAAATACAGAATTTGCGTTGTAACTTTGCACAACTTTTCAACGGAATCTTAAGTCATTAACCTTTCCTTTGCAACGTTTCCCCAACTTTTGGTATCTAATTATTGTTATAAATTAATAATCAAGCAAATAATACACATCACAGATGAGACAATTAAAGATAGCTACGCAGATTACCAACCGTGATTCACAAGCAGTTGAGAAATATTTGCAGGAAATTTCAAAGATATCAATGATAACTCCGGAAGAGGAGACAATTCTTGCCCAAAAGATCAAAATGGGAGATCAACGTGCATTAGATAAGTTAGTACAGGCTAATCTTCGTTTTGTTGTATCTGTGGCAAAACAATACCAACATCAGGGACTTTCTCTCAGTGATCTTATCAATGAAGGTAATCTTGGTTTGATTAAGGCAGCACAGCGTTTTGATGAAACAAAAGGTTTCAAATTTATTTCTTATGCAGTATGGTGGATCCGTCAATCTATTTTGCAGGCATTAGCTGAACAAGGTAGATTAGTTCGTCTTCCTCAGAATAAGATTGGTACTTATAATAAAGCTAATAAAGCTTATATGGCTTTTGAACAGGAACATGAAAGAGAACCATCAACTGAAGAATTAGCTGAATTACTGGAGATGAGTGAAACTGAAATCAATAATATATTCCAAAGTAATACCCGTCATACATCATTGGATGCACCTGTACACGAAGCTGAAGATGTGGCAATGGGTGACCTGCTACAAGGTGGTGCAGATACGGATGAAGATGTAATGCATGATTCATTGAGAAACGAAATTCGTCGTGTATTAAAATCATTAAGCCCAAGAGAAGCAGAAATAGTAAATGCTTATTTTGGTCTGGATGGCGAAAATGGTGTTACAATTGAACAAATAGGGCAGAAGTACGATCTTACTAAAGAACGCATCCGCCAAATAAAGGAAAGAGCTATTAAACGTTTACAAAAAGCCCGCTACAGTGGCGCTTTAAAAGCATATTTAGGTTAATTAGATTTAAGGTTGTTGAAGTTATCCCCGTTGGTATATTCTAACGGGGATTTTTTATACCTGTTTTAATAATTAACGGTATTTATTTAATTTTGCGTTTCAATGAAAAATCACATTTTTGCCAGTATATTTCTTTTAGTTTTATCATCCTGCGAAAAGAACATCACTTTCAACCTTAATAATGTAAATAATGTTTTAGTAGTGGATGCTTCTATTGAAAACAATAAAGCACCGATAGTAGTTCTTACCAAAAGTTTCAGTTTTTTTAGTAGTATCAACCCTCAACTATTAGATAGTTCTTTTGTTCATAATGCCGATGTTAGCATTTCCAACGGCACACTTGATCAACAGTTGAAAGAATACGAATATTCATTAGGTAATGGGTATAACTATTACGTATATACGATAGATTCATCCAATCTTGCTGCTACATTCAACGGAGAAATTAATACGACATATACATTGAATATTAACTCAGGAGGACAGGCATATACAGCAACAACAACCATTCCGGGTTTTGGTGAAAAACTTGATTCGCTTTGGTGGAAGACTGCTCCATATAACCCTGATATAGATAAAATAATATTGATGGGGAAATTTACAGACCCTCCTGGTTTGGGTAATTACTGCCGCTATTTTACTCAAAAGAATAGTGAAGCATTTTTGCCTGGCAGAAACTCTGTTTTTAATGATCAGGTAATTGATGGCACTACTTATTCTTTCCAGATTGATCCGGGTATTGACAGAAATAGTTCCGTTCCGGCAGACAGTAATTATTTTAAAAGAGGGGATACAATCACAGTAAAACTATGCAATATTGATAAAGCCACTTATACTTTCTGGAATACCTGGGAATTTGCTTATCAAAGTATAGGCAATCCTTTTGCACAACCGAACAAAATAATAGGCAATATCAGCAATGGCGCATTAGGCGCTTTTTATAGTTATGCTGCTGCCTTTAAAACAATCATAATTCCATATTAACTGACATTAGATTATTTGGGTGAATTGTATTTATTTTACTTTTCAGCATTAAAAAACATGGAACAAAAGATAATAGAAAAAGTAAGTTGTTTGATCATTGGTTCAGGGCCTGCAGGATATACTGCGGCAATTTATGCTTCAAGAGCTAATTTAAAACCTGTTTTGTACCAGGGTATTCAGCCAGGCGGACAATTAACTATAACTACTGAAGTAGAAAATTATCCGGGTTATCCTGAAGGAATTCAGGGACCGGAAATGATGGTAGATTTTGAAAAGCAGGCTGCAAGAATGGGAACAGATATTCGATATGGCCTTGCAACTAAAGTTGATTTTTCTTCTCATCCGTTGAAAGTACAGATTGATGAAGAAAAATGGATAGAAGCTAATGCAGTGATAATATCAACAGGAGCCTCTGCCAAATGGCTTGGATTAGAAAGTGAACAACGATTAAACGGATATGGAGTAAGTGCCTGTGCAGTTTGCGATGGATTCTTTTTTAAAGGAAAAGAAGTTGCTATAGTTGGTGCAGGCGATACTGCTGCGGAAGAAGCATTGTATCTTTCCAAACTTTGTACCAGGGTACACATGATCGTTAGAAAAGACGAAATGCGTGCAAGTAAAGTAATGCAGGATAGAGTTTTAAAAACTGAAAATATTAAAATTTACTGGAATAGTGAAACGGATGAAGTGTTAGGTGATAAAAAAGTAGAAGCCGTCCGTATAAAAAATAATAAAACTAATACAACTACTGATGTATCTGTAAGCGCCTTCTTTGTTGCTATTGGCCATCAACCCAACAGTGATATTTTTAAAGGCTGGCTCGACATGGATGATGCAGGGTATATAAAAACGATCCCGGGTTCTTCTAAAACTAATATTGAAGCTGTATTCGCTTCCGGTGATGTGCAGGATAAAATATATAGGCAGGCAGTAACGGCAGCGGGTAGTGGTTGTATGGCAGCTTTGGATGCAGAAAGATATTTGGGAGAAAAGGGAGTACATTAATTGATAATTGAAAATTAATAATTAACAATTATCCTGAATGAATATTATTAACTAATCGATAAAGATTTTATAATTATCTTATTAATTGTCAATTATTGTGTTTACCATTCATCTGTATAATCTAAAATTCTTTTCTTATCATGGTTTACATGAAGAAGAAAGAATACTTGGCAGCGAATATGAGGTAAACGCAGATATTGGCTTTACTCATAGTGAAAAGATAATTTCTATACATCAAACCGTTGATTATGTTACAGCTTACCAGGTAATTAAAAAGCAAATGGATATGCCAGTCCATTTACTGGAAACCCTTGCACAAAATATAGCAGAAGAGATAAAAGTAATAGACGAACGTATCCATTCCGTTATTATCCGCATTAAAAAAATAAGCCCTCCAATAACTTCTTTTTGTGGCAATGTAGGTGTTACTTATTCTATCAATCTTTAAAAGTGATGGCCGGTATCTAAGATTGACGTAGCTTCTGAAGGTTTTAATTATCTTCGAGCATACAAAATCAAACAGTATGTTCAGAAAAATCATCTTCCTTTCATTTATAGTTGCTCTTTCTCTTTTTGCAACAGCACAAATAAATGAAGACAGCCTTAAATCTAAATACGACCCACATGTTTTATTCTCTCCCTTGTTTTATCCAACAGGCAGCACTATTACACGGGCTGCTACCGGTGAACCTAATATAAATTATTGGCAAAACCGTGCCGATTATCAGATAAGCGCATCATTGAATGATGAAACACATGAAATAACCGGAAGTGTTATCATTACTTATAAAAATAACAGTCCACATAACTTACCTTTTTTATGGTTACAGTTAGATCAGAATTTATTTAATAAAGAAAGCCGTGGTCAGGCACGTATGCCACTGGATAGCCGTAGCCGTTATGGTGATTCTAAAAGTGATTTTAACGGTGGCTATAAAATTACTTCTGTAAAGTTAGTTGGGAGCAAAGATGTTGATGCTAACTATATTATTAATGATACCAGAATGCAAATTCGTTTGCCAAAACCATTAACTGCTAATGGGGATATAATTAAAATAAAAATCGATTATTCATTTACGTTACCTGAAGAAGGCTCTGATCGTTGTGGCATATTACATACAAAAAACGGGAGCATTTTTGCTGTTGCACAATGGTATCCCCGTATGTGTGTATTTGATGATATAGAAGGATGGAATACATTACCTTATCTCGGTGCTGGTGAATTTTATCTGGAGTATGGAGACTTTGATGTAACTATTACTGCACCTGCATCTCATATTGTAGTAGCAAGCGGAACATTGCAAAATCCTAAAGAAGTACTTACTCCAATACAAATGCAGCGGTTAGAACTTGCGAAGAAGAGCGATGCAACTGTAATGATACGTACCGAAGATGAAGTAACAGATACTTCATCAAGGCCACAGGGAAAAACGCTTACCTGGCATTTCAAAATGTTTAATGCAAGAGATGTATCATGGGCTTCTTCCAAATCATTTATATGGGATGCAGCAAGGATAAATTTACCAAGCGGTAAAACCTCTCTGGCAATGAGTGTTTATCCGGCAGAAGCAGTAGGAAAAACAAGATGGAGCAGATCAACTGAATATATAAAAGGTAGCATTGAAAATTATAGTAAGCGCTGGTATGAATTTCCATATCCATATGCAGTAAATGTAGCAACTAATATTAATGGGATGGAGTATCCGGGAATCGTTTTCTGTAATTCAAAATCAACTGGTAGTAGTTTATTCGAAGTAACTGATCATGAATTTGGACATACATGGTTTCCTATGATTGTAGGTAGCAATGAACGCAAATACGGGTGGATGGACGAAGGCTTTAATACTTTTATGAATTCGATTGCGATACAGGATTTTAATAAAGGAGAATACTATGAAACTCCACGCAATATGCAGGTAATGGCGCAATATGAATTCAATATAAATACAGAACCTATAATGACAACACCGGATGCGATGAAAGAATTGAATATTGGTATTGCATTGTATTTTAAACCTGGTTATGGTTTGGAATTATTGCGTAACCAGATATTAGGACCAGACAGATTTGATTATGCATTCAGAACATACATAGAAAGATGGGCGTACAAACATCCAACACCATGGGATTTTTTCAGAACAATAGAAAATGTTGCAGGTGAAGATCTGGGGTGGTTTTGGAAAGAATGGTTTTTGGAAAATTACAGATTAGATCAAGCTATTGTTTCTGTAAAATATGATAATGATGATGAAGCCAATGGAGCAATAGTTACTATTGCTAATCTTGATCAAATGGCAATGCCGGTAATACTTTATTACGAAACAAAGTCGGGCAAAAATGGTACAATAAAATTGCCTGTAGAAGTATGGAACAATACTAAAATCTGGAAAGTAAAATTGCCAACAACCGAAAAACTGGCAAAAGTTGTTATTGATCCTGATAAGGTTTTCCCGGACATGAATTTTTCTAACAATACCTGGAAGGAATAGTAAACTTTGTAATATGTAAGTATATAATTAGATACTTACCCAACCTTTTTTTTAAAACACGAATATATTAATGATAAATACTTTAATATAATTAACCAAAACCAACAATCATGAATTTAGCACGATCCTCAGTAATGGCTTTGTCCTAAGAACGATTCTAACTTTGTAAGTTTTACAAATACTTTTGAAGCATTTATTGAAAGTCAATATAAATGGAAATGCTTTTCAATAGGTATTCGTTATGCTACTGGGTTACAACCATATGTAAAATATACCGATCCTTTTTCTGGTTTACCAGCCCAAAAAAATAATAATTCATTGAATGTATTTGTAAGGTATGAATTATGGAGATCAAAAAAAAGTTAATCACACAATTTATTTCAAATACCCTTTTCTTTTTTATTGTTTTTTGGAAAAAAAATATGTAGCCCGTAATATTGTGGTATTAATAAATACTTATGAAAAAAAACATCTTTGTTTTTATTGCATTTCTTCTTTGTTCAGGAGGTTGTTATTCTCAGAGTTTAAAGTCTATTGTGCCAACACCAGGCTTTTCCGATGCTTTGGGGAAAATTGTGCTGGATTTTCGGTTTGGTTATCATACTATACAGGTAGATAGTTTGTACACACCTCAAAATGGATACGAAGAATATGGGTCGTCAATAATTTTACCCGGTTCTACCGATAATGAAATTTTGCGTTTTCATTCAGTGGAAGATACTACGGCATCTTTTCAATCAACTTTTTATCAGGGAGATGATTACAACGAAGCGGTGAAAAGTTATAAAAGCTGCATTCATTTACTGAAAAAAAGTTTATTCAAATGGTTTGATAAGACAATTGTAAGTTTTGGTGGCAAAGAAGAAGAACCTGATCCTAACCTGAGTTTTGCATCCACTACATTACGTGTTACTAATATTGAAGATAAGCGCTATAAGAATTTTTGTGCAGAAGTAGAAATGGCCGGCGATGTTAATGGATGGAAAGTGCATATTAATTTTGAAGTAAAGAATTTAGATACTGATGGAACTTCTGATAACTGATGTATCTCTTATGTATAAGTAAAAGGTTCCTGAAACGATTTAATTTTCCACTTATCCTTATTCATACAAATAAAGGAAATAGTAAAGACGATTATCCAGTAGATACATTCGTTACTCCAGGCATAATAAAGCTGCAGCTTCCACACTTTTACAATCAGGTATGTATAGATAAGATAGAAAATAATAGCAACGATTTCTATTGCCAGATTTATTTTCGTTTGCCCGGTACCGGTAAGACTATTCAACCATATCACGGCAATACTCATTATTAGCATGGCGCCACTTACAACTCTTAATACAGGAATTCCTCTTTCTATAAAATCATCACCTTGTCCAAACATGCTGAAAAAAGTATGAGGGAAAATATTTAATATTATTCCCATTAGTAAAGCAGCACAAAAGCTCAACAACATTATTTTTTTAATAGTAGTTATTACTTCGTGTTGGCGGTGCTGGCCAACAATGTTACTCACCATTGCATTGGTAGTGCTGGCAAATGCCCATATAAAAACACCAGCAAAGCCAAACACATTGCGCATAATATTACTGATGGCTTTATCATCCGCATTATAGGTACCATCTACAATAATAAAAAAAGCAAGCCAGGTTGTAAGGCTGATAACATATTGCAATACTAATGGGGTAGATATTTTTAATATTTCTTTCGATATCAATTTATCATACTTATATTTTGTAAGCAGCTTGAAACGCTGATGCAGCTTTAATCTTGCAATAACTATTATTACTACCATCAAACCAATTATCTCTGCAATTACTGATCCAACAGCAGCTCCATTAAACCCTAATTGTGGAAACCCTAACCTTCCTTTTATCAAAGTAAAATCAAAAAATATATTAACAGCAGATTGAAAAATAAAACCAATCATCAGGTATCGGCTGTTGAATGTACCAACTAAAAATGCTCCACCCAATTGAAACAGATACAAAAAGGGGAGGCCCAATACCCTGATCTTTAAAAAATCAATTTCATCGCTGTATGAAACAGGATTAAGAAAGTATTTTAAAATAAAAGGAGCAATAAGCCAGGTAAATAAAATGCCGCACAAAGAAAATTTCAACACTATGCGGATAGACTGCTGCAAAAGGATATGTATTTTATCTATATTTCCTTCACCACCACTTTTTGATATTAATGATTGAAGTGCATTATTAAAACCATTGCCGGCAATGGCAACAATAAGATAATATACGCTGGTGATACCAGCCTCACCTAATGATTTTTTGCTCCATGCACCTAAGAAAATATTATTGGTAACAAAATTTATCTGTGGCACTAATATGGCAAGACTGATGGGTAACGCAATGGAAAGTATCTGCCGGTTGCTGATGTTTACCTTTAGATCATTATTTATTACTTCCACATCCATATAATCAGCTAAATTAACTTATTTTGCTTCCCAAATTTTACCGGTGAACACGCTTTTTAACCTTCAGCCAAATAAAATTGATACATCACAATCAAGACTATTCATGATAATAGGATTGCATGGTATTTCATATACTATATTAAATGATGCTAATACTTTTGAGGGCATAGGTGTTTTTACTTATAATGCAGGTACCAATATAAAAAAAGTTGCCGCATCTGCTGATAAGATAATTGCTGCACAACCATTTTTTTCAAAAGAATTCAGAAAAATAGATATCTTTTACAGCTTTACTGATTCAGTGTTGGTTCCTCAGGAATTGGTGAACGATACTATAAATAAAGATCTGTTGGAACTGCTATATGGAAATACGCACGAAGAAATAATTAAAAGAGATTTTTTACAATCGCTAAATCTGTATAATATTTATCGTGTTCCTTCGGATGTAGATTCACTATTGGCAGGCAGATTTGCTTCTGCAACATACTCACACCTGCATACAATTTTACCCAATGTATTAAAAGAAAAAAATGGTAATCATATTTATAGCATTTTTGGAACCAACCATATAACCATCATGCTAAAAAAAGAAGGCAAATTACAGTTAATACAAAAGTTTGAATATAAAACCCCTGAAGATGTTGCGTATTACCTGCTAACTATTTGCAACAGTTTTAAAGTAGCAGTAGATGAAACTACTTTGCATATAAACGGGCTATTAGATAAAGTATCCACTCTTTATACAGAGATTTATAAATTTTTCCGGCACATACAATTTGAAACTCTTCCTGAGGGCTATACTTATAGTGATGAAATAAAAAAACACCCTTCACATTTTTTCAGTCATTTATTTGCGGTTGCAGCATGCGTATAATCAGTGGAACATTGGGTAGCAGGATAATTCATCCGCCGGCTAAAATGCCCTACACAAGGCCAACTACAGATATTGCCAAAGAAGGATTATTCAACGTTCTGCAAAATAATCTTGAATTTGAATCATTAAAAACGCTTGATCTCTTTGGAGGCACAGGTTGTATTAGTTACGAATTGGCCAGCAGGGGAGTAGAAGACTTAACTATTGTTGAGAAAGATAATACGATGTATGATTTTATCAAGAAAACATCACAACAATTAAATTTGCAAAATTTTAAAATAATAAAATCAGATGTTTTTAAGTTTATTGAAAACAGTGATGAACAATACGATTTTATTTTTGCAGGGCCACCGTATGCATTAACTAATATTGATGATCTGCCAAAATTAATGTTTCAAAAGAATTTAGTAAAATCAAAAGGATGGTTCATATTGGAACATACACCGAGAAATGACTATAAAAAATTTACTAATTATAAAACAGAACGTAACTATGGCACAACAATCTTTTCTATCTTTATTAATAATGTCTGAATGTTGTTGATTAAAAATTTTATTTATGGTACCAGCAATATATCTTTATTCAACATCGTTGTGTCACTCACTTGTACGGCATACCTTCATTAAACTTTCATTGAAGCAAAGATTACATGCTCGAAGCCAGTTCATATAATAACAATGACAAAAAAAGAGCTCAGAAATATATATAACCTTAGGCGCAATCAGCTTACACATTCTCAAAAAGAAAAGCTGGATGATCTTATTTTAATACAGTTCCAGCAACTATCATTGCCGCATATCAATACACTATTAAGCTTTTGGCCAATGACAGGAAAAAATGAGATCAACACACATATCATTACTGATTTTATATTTTTTCGCAATCCCGGTTTACAACTTGCTTATCCCGTTACTGATTTTAGTGTTTGCAAAATGAAAGCCATTCTTACAGATGATAACACTGAATTTCTGCAAAATGAATATTCTATTCCCGAACCAATTTCAGGAGAAGAACTACCGCCTGAAGAGATTGATGCTATATTGATCCCGCTACTTGCATTTGATGAAAGAGGCTACCGTGTTGGTTATGGTAAAGGTTTTTATGACCGTTTTTTATCTAAATGCTCAAAAGATATAATTAAAATAGGGTTAAGTTATTTTGAACCAATAGATGTTATAGATGATGTTGATTCAAATGATATAAGGATGAATTATTGTATAACACCAGATTTGATTTATCAATTTCATAACTAATTGTATGCTCAAAAGCTTTCGATATTTACTAATTCCTGTTTCAATTGTTTATGGATTAATTATTTTACTACGAAACTGGTTATATGATAAAAAATATATCAACTCGGCAACGTTTAATTTTCCCATCATTTGTATTGGTAACCTTGCTGTTGGCGGAACGGGAAAAACACCGATGACAGAATACCTTGTTCGCTTATTAAAAAATAATTTTAAAACAGCAACTCTTAGCAGAGGTTATAAAAGAAAGACAATAGGTTTTGCTATTGCCAATGAAACTACAACAGCATTGGAAATAGGTGATGAGCCAATGCAGTTTCACCAAAAATTTCCAGATGTAACTGTGGCTGTTGGCGAAGAAAGGCTGGTGGCTATTCCGCAACTGTTGCATGACAGGCCGGACACAGAAGTAATAATTTTAGATGATGCATTTCAACACAGGCAGGTAAATGCAGGATTGAATATCATTCTTACAGACTATAAAAATTTATATACAAGAGATTTTATGTTGCCAGCCGGTGACTTGCGTGATGTGAAGCTTAGTGCTAAACGTGCAGATATAATTGTAATCACCAAATGCAAACCTGATTTAAGTGTAGCCGAAAAAAATGAACTATTGAAAGAAATTAATCCATCAGATAAACAAACTGTTTTTTTTACAAAAATAACTTATGGGTTACCATATCATCTTTTTAACAAAAGCACTATTGATATCAAACAGGATACTGACATATTATTGATCTGTGGTATTGCAAACCCAAAACCATTAAAAGAATTTCTGAATACTAAAGTGAATACGTATGATATGCTGCGCTATGCAGATCATCATATTTTTGATATAGATGACCTGGAAGATATTCAAAGTCAATTTAAAAAGATCACGTCAGTAAATAAGCTAATATTGACCACTGAAAAAGATGCGGTACGCCTGGAGAAGTTTGAAGCACAATTAAAAAACTTCCCGCTGTATGTGTTACCCATTACACATACATTTTTATTTAACGAAGCCGATGCTTTTAATAATAGAGTGATCGATTTTGTAGGCTCTTTTAAACCTTATGTTACTTTTGAAATATAAGCCCAGCTTAGATAAGCCGGGCATTGGCAAACAGGTTAATCAAGGATTTTAGGCTTTTGCAAAGATAGTTATTTTTCCTATAATTTGCACTTATGTTGCAAAAGCGAAAAATAGGTTAGCCGTTGCCGTAAGTTTCAAAAAGACGGCAACCGTGCAGATGGGAAAGCGTGGGCAAGAGGGCGGAGAAGAAAAAATAAAAAAATCTGCGGAGCTATCGCTGATAAGCGACAACAACATAGCATATCCACATAGGAGAATATTCAATCAATCAGAATGGAAATTTTTTGAAGAACAAAACCCTTTTCTTTCTTCTTTAGTAGAAGAAGATTTAAATAAAACAAAAAAACCTGTATGGACAGCCGAATTAGATGAAAACTTTAATATAAAAAAAGATACTATTGTAAAACATTTACCTCACTCTATAACATAAAATTCCCTAAATCAATTTTAGATTTAATATTCCACTTTTTATTTTCCCATACAAATACAATTTCTTCATTGGGAAATTTTTCAAGTAAATGTTTGTGCTGTTCTTTTAATAGCTTCTCCAAATTTCCCCAATTAAGAGGTTTTGATTCAGATGAAGAATATTCAAAACGTATCATAATCTATATTTTAATAACGTTCCAGTGTGGCGTTGGCTTTTTTATTTTTTCTTCGTAGTCCTGCGGTGTTAGCTGCGTAGTGCCTATTTAATATAAGTTGCTATTATATGAATTATTTTTATTTCCGATGCCAGCTATATGATTTTTTTAATTAGATGCCAGCAAAAATACCTTAAAAAAATCATATAGCTGGCACGTATTTTAAATTTAAGAGCAATGAAAAAGTCCTATAATTTATATTATGTTAAATAAGCACACACCCAAGCTCAAAGACAAAAAAAGAAAAAAGCCTACGCCACTCCTTAGCGAAGATTGTGTAGTAGATGAATTTGGGTATCAGATAATAAAAATATCAGAACGATACGTAGATATTACTTTACCAAATGGATATAATATTAGAACTCCTACGGATTTTTTGTTTAATTTATTTCAAAATATACCTACAATTCCGTTGAGTGAATAACGGCATCTTCTTTAAATATTTCACGAAATTTACTTAATACTTCTTGTAATATATCTTCTCTTAATTCGTATCTTTTACGATAATAAATAGTTGAGTAATTCTTAATCATAAAGCAATCATCAATATTTTCAGGTTTACTTGTAACTGAATTAAAATAACCTGAATACTTTTGTCCAATTATCTTTAGTTCCTTAGAGAACTTTATTCCATTTTCTTCTATTGTTGACATATTATTATCTTTAGTACATGAAAATACTAAAAGTTATAGGCATATCAATAGGTATTATCCTGTTGATATTTTCAATTACAAATCCTTCGGTAGACAGGTTTAAAGATTTTTCTGGTAACTATACTTCAAAATATAATGAAGTGATATATACTAAAACTCATAATTATATCCTATTCTCTACATTCAATATTTCTTTTGTTGAAAAACAACCTTCGTTTGAACAATATAATTCAGAGGAGGAAGATGCAAGCAATAAATATGTTAGCACTATTAAAGGAGATTATTTAGGAGTGTTATTTAATTTCTATAAAAAATAATATGAGTGAATTACCATCAGAAGTTTACGATGCTTATGATAAAATAATTGGTTGTTGGACTAATGCAGAAGAAACTATTTTCTTTATGTTTACAGACCCAGATTTGAATTATAATGTACGTTCAATGACATATAAAATAGATGGTAAAATAAAATCGGTAGAATATTTCTTTACAATGTTATTCGATGGTAAAAATAAATTTATACTACACAAAAGACTACCAGTACAACCATTTCAGCACGGCAACCTTATCTTAGAATTTATTGGAGAAGATATGATAGAAATAAAGTACTATGACGATTTTACTTTTACCTTAATGAAAATGAAGTCAGGATTTGAAAAGATTTTTGAAGGTTGACAATGACCAATTCCAAAGCATTCCATATCTTTTTGTGTCTTTATTATTCCCTGCTATAAGCAGTCTTAATTGAAAATAATTACATATTTCCTGTTGTTTGTTTTTTAAATATTCATAATCATCTTTGGATAGACCATCTTCCGTTATCTTGTAAGACTTAGGCTCAATAGGAATAGCCAAATCATTTTGCAAAGATTCGGCTTCACTTGAAATGATATTTGGTTCATTGGTCGTGAGCTAACTATTTTAAATTTATAGTGTTTGCTCATTGTTTACTTCGTGCGAAGTTTGTTTTTTCAAAACAATTATTTGATTTTTCCAAAATCAATGCTCCGCTGATTTTTTTTCTTTTTTGCCTTTTTGCTCACGCTCCTGACCTTGCGCTAAAACACAGCCAACGCCACAACGAAATTTCTTTTTTTGGAAAACTTAAGAAATTTCTCCTACGCCTCAGGCTAACTTAAATAACATAATATAGAGTTATAAAGAAAATTATTAACTCTATGTCAAAAGACGTAAGACGTGCCAGCTATAATCAGATTTTTTTTAGTCATAATTAAAAATACAAATGGTATCAAAAAAATCTGATTATAGCTGGCAATGGAAACAATTTTCTTTATAACTTAGTTTTATGTTAAACAGGCTGCACAAGCTCTGCTAAAATAAATAAGAAAAAAAACCTACGCTTCCTTAAATGCAGTTCTTCCCTATTAGTTAGTTTATGTATCTTACGTAATGCCTGAAATAATTCCATCCGATGCAGAATTAATAATATCAGATTATCTTATTACAATTTTAAATCCCGGTATTGATACAGTCATAGTTCGTATAATGGGTGGCGTTACTAATGGCATTTATGAAAAACATCCTGAATTAGCAGATGAAATAGTAAGAATAGTTCAAAGTAATACAGATAAGATTAGAAGGTATCTTTTACAAGAAGAATATATTATTTGTACGGATAGAAGTATCCCTCGTGATATGCTCACCCCTAAAGGTAGATTAGCTCAAAAAGCTGGTGGAGTTACAAAATATATTGAACAAGAAGAATCAAAAAAACTAAATAATATGATGCCAGAATTTATTAAAGATGTAAGAGAATTATTACATTCAACTCCTTATTGTCCTGTAGACATAACTCCATTAATTAATAAACATACCGAAGGTCAAAGTGAACATCAAAAATCCATTTTTAAAGTTAAAGTCCACACCTTTTTAGAACAATACCACCAATCTGGATTAATAGCAGATAGACATAACTATTATGACTTAGGGAGAATTAAACCTACTCATATACCAATGGAAGACCCTTCTGTTTATATTACAGGAACTGACAAATTTGAAGAATCATATAGAAGAGAAAATACACCACCTCAAAAAAGTGGACATAATCTAAGTTTTGCAGGAGATTTTAAAGGAAACCTAAACTTAGGTGAAGGCGAAGTGCATCAAGAAGCTTTTATAGAAGAACGTCCAAATATCCAACCAACGAATGAACCAATTGCCCCACAAAAAAACATAATACAATCAAGTTGGAAGTTGGTTATCACCAATCCAATGTCCGCCAGTATTATTGGCGGCAGCATTGCTATCGTAGTAACTACATTAATTTTAAAACATTATCATGTTATATAAACCTAAGCGAAACTTTGCTTTTCCAAAGCAATTGCTCCGCAGTCTTTTTTTTCTTATTTATCTTTCCTTCCGCACAGCCCTCTCTACACAGCCAACACACATTGCAAAAGATTATGCTTCGCTAATTTAATCTTTTGCCCTTCCCTTTGCTAACCTGTTTAAACATAATATATAGTTCTATGCGTTTTCTAATTAACTCTAATTATTTTAAGAACGGTCAGCAATTAGAAAAGCATAGAACTTAGTTTTATGTTAAACAGGCAGCACAGCGTTCTTAAAAAATCAGGCACGATGTTTTGTTTTAAAAAAGCCACGCTTCCTGATTAGAGCGAAGATTGATAAGGTTACTTACCTTGCAGTTTATTTAAAGCCTAATTAACATGATTGACTTCAACCTTAATAAAGGAATGGAGAATCCTAAGACTGCTAAATTTATTAAAAGAACCTTTCTTGCTGTTTTATTACTAATTGGTGGAATTTCAATTTTTTTAGTGTTTAATGGAAAACATAATAAACTTCCTGCCGGAATAGAAACCAACATCCCAACTCCTGCTCCCGTAGATTCCTCAAAAAATATAAATATGAGGGATAATAACGGAACAATGAACGTTAATATAAAGTAACAAAATATCGTTACTTTTATTTAATGCGATTAATCTTTATATTTTTTATTTTACTAAACAATTTTGTCGTACACTCACAGGTAAAATTTAATATGAGAGATAATAATGGAAAAATTATTATTAATCGGATTTCTAAAAAAACATATAAAATAACGAATGTATTTAAGAGAGAAAATTATGATTCAGCAAATTTAGAGCTATGCCCTCTTTCATTTAATAATCGTGAAAACCCTTATTTAGATTCAAATAAAGAATATAAAACAGTAGAATTAGTACTTAATATATGTAATAATGGTCAGAGTACTGCTATAAATATTTTAGATACTGTATTTACAATTATGAAAATTAATAATCACTTTCATAAAAGTGATTCTATAGCTACAGGAGCTTTTTCTACTTTTGATGTAAATATTTATCCAAATAATAGTATAAAAGTATATTACCCTATTTTCTTTACAGAAGGCGATACAATACCTACTGTTTACTGTTATTTTAAATTTATCTACACCGATAAGAATAAAAAAAATAAAACATTAAGAGGAATATATGATCTAACTGCTACACAACTTAAAACATATATAGACTTACCTATACCTAAAGTTTCAGATTATTTAGCAGTTAAGCAATATTTAAAATCTATCAATTGTTGGTAAATAAGTTGATAGTACGGCTTGCCGCCGTAACTTTAGCCTATGCCCTACTATCGTATATTAATATGGACAAAGAGAAGAAAGAAGCCTTATGAAGGCATAAGAGTAATTAATGATCCTAACATTAATTCAGTCTATAATTATTTCCATTCAAAAGCAGAAAGAGAATGGCTTATCCTTAACTAAGATATTTTTTTAATTTATCTATTGATAATTTATAAAAATTATTAAAAACTTCTCTGGGCGCACATATTACAAAGTCTATATACCCTTTACATTGATTTAACTCCTCTACATCTTTATGAATTGCTAAACTACTACAGGTTAATGTTTTAGTATTTTTATTTGTACAAGTATTTACTTTGTATAATATTCTTAATTCTGGGATGGTACTTTTTACTGAATGCTTCTTTATATCTAATTGCTTAAAATTACCCTTCATTACTTCTCCAATTGAAGGGTCTTTTTGAATCTTGATACACTCATCTATAATTACTTGTTTTAATGGAGTATCAAGGTTTTTACAACCCTTTTCAAAAGCATTATGTTTTTTTGATTTATAAGGTAAATACGTCTTGGATGGCTGTTGTGCGGCTTGTTTTGTCATTAGATAAAATATAATTGGCTATTTCTTCAATCTTATCTTTATACTCTTGACTATTTTCATCAACTACACCATCAAACTCCGAAAGTTCTTTGTGAATTTTAGAGTGTTCCATCACTTTTATTACAAAGTCCTGCACAATGTCTAATGATATTTTACTTAATTTTTTTAATTTTTGGTCGGAAGTATTTTTTTGAAGAACATTCAAAGTAAAAATAAATAATTCAGATAAATCTTTTAGATAATTTATTTCCTTTATGCATTCTAAATGATTATTATGAGTAAAAATATAATAAGTATGCTCTCTATTAGATAGATAAATTCTAAGAGCATCATTTACATCTTCAATTTTTTTTGCAAGCAGTTTATCAAGATTGGTTTGTGCAATATAATCTTGATACAATCCCTTTAGTTCATTTATATAACCAAACCCCTTCGATTGTTGATAGGCGTAAGTAGGAATTTGTGAGTGAGTTAATACGTTCATAATTTGCAACGGTCTCGTTTAGATATTTGGATTACAATTTATATCTTCTAATTACGGGCTGTTGAATTATTATTAATCAAAAATATGGAAAAAATAATTACAGCATAATTATCATCATTAGAATTAATCTAAAAAAACGAGCCAATTGCCATTATTATTGTAAAATGTATGTTAATTTCATTAAAATCTTTAAAAAAGATAAAAATCACTAATAAAATAGGAAGTTTTTTAATAGTATAAAGTGTTGTGTTAGGACACCTATCCCCTACATGGTATAAACAACCTGCAAAAAAGTTCCGTTTGTTAAGTAAATGAGAACAAATGAATAACCCTTGTAATTAGCTGGAATAGAAGTTATCTTACTAAAACAGTTAGAGATTAGAGAAGCAATGACAGCATTTACTTTTAGTAAATGCTGTTTTAATTTAAAAAAAATGAGGGCTGTAGAAACAGCCCTCGTGATCTAATATCAAAACATATTCTATTGCACAAACGAGTGATATATTTTTAAATTGCTTTGTTAGCTTACTCAACAACAAAAAGAGGTCTGTAAAAACAGACCTCTTGTGTAAACCTATATAACAACCAGAATTCCTTAAATATTAGATATTCAAATAGGAAGCCATTTTAATCAGGTTTAAAATAGTAAAGTATTGTGTAAGATAATCTACAGAAAAAAGAGGGCTGTAGAAACAGCCCTCGGATTAAAAAAAACCTGTACTTGCGTACAGCTTTGAGAAAATTAAAAATACTCTTATAGTTAAAAGAGTAGAACTATTTAATATCGCTTAACCATTCAATAACCTGAAATAAAAAAGCACTACATAGAAATGAAGTGCTTACATTTAGTTAATTAAACTATTTGTGCAGTTTGTGAAAGGTAAGATATATAATTATTACCAGTAAACCATAAACTAATAGTTTCTTCAAATTCTCTACAGATTCATATTTTAGCTTTGCTCTCGGTATATCAGTAAATCAAATAAGTTTAAGCACTACATTTCTATGCGGTGCTTTTTTGTTTCTTTCCGTTAAGGATATGTTATCTACCTAACTATTCAGATTTCCTTCAAATTGGTATTATAGCTTGCTTTTAAAGTTTAGAATAGGTTTTGATTAATAGTAATGAGCACTGCTTTTTAAAGTGGTGCTTATTTGTTTCATGCTAAGTGGAGATTATTGCTATGAAGTTTTATAAAAGAAAGATTGTGGGAATTTTTAAAACGTATGCTACTGTAGTAACAGTTTTTTGTGTTGGCAGTCTTTATTTAGTTCTCAATTTATTTCAGCGAAAAAAATAGGATTGTGTTATGCGTTTGCCTTCACGGCAATGGAAGTTTTTTCCAAAAACTTTGCTCCGCTAATTTTTTAAAACAAAAGCATCTAACACCTGTTTTTTAAGAACTTCCCACGCAAGCCGCCACGCACAAGTGAAAAGTTCCTTCTTGGAAAACTTAAACTTTTCACCCTTCCCACAGGCTAACCTGTATTAGGACATAATGAAAGTTATATGAATAACACATTGGAATATGCCCGCGGCGAAATACGTGCCCGTTCTAAACGGATTTTTTAGGAATAATAATAAAGACAGATGGAATTAAAAAATCCGTTTAGAACGGGCAAAGGAAATGTATTATTCATATAACTGTTATATTATGTTAAATAAGCGCACAAGGCAGAGCACAATAAAAAATGAAAAAAGCCACGCTTCCTGATTAGAGCGAAGATTGTCTTTTAAGATTGTGTTATATTGCTTGATAACATAAAACTGTAAGCATGTGGAATGACATAAAAGATTACATGAACGCATTTTTAGGAATAGTAGCACTTATACTACCCTTTTTATTTATACCAGAGATTAGAAAGTCTTGGAAGTATAAATTATTTGTTTTTATTTGTACTATTATTCTTTTTTGGCTGGGGTATGATAAAATAAATAGAGATAAAACAAAAGATAGTGTAAGTGAAAAAAGAAATGTAGAAGATTCTACAAAGATTTCCAATATATCTAATAACTACGCAAAAGATACTTCTAGATTTTCGGATTTTAAAAAAGAGCTAGAATCAAAATATCACATATTTGACTCTGCCAACAAGCCAGTTCAAATAAATAATTATAAGATTAATACACATATAGATAAGGCTGAAACAGTGAATATAGGTCCTCCCTATTAATACTCTTTAGGCGATATGCCCGAAATTTCTATTTGTTGCTTCCCTTCGCTATTAATAACTAATTGTAGAATATTATTTGTACTTAATGTTACCTTTGAGTAACTAAATGTATAATTCTTTTTTGCGCTATCTAATTTTTGTCCATCCCCAAATCCAAAAGCCGTAATAGGCATTACATTAATAACTGGTCTAGAAAATTTTATTTTAAAGTTTGCATTGTTAATATCATTACCATATTGGCTTTTTATATTTACAATAAGATGCCAAATTCCATAAATATCTTTTAATTGTACAATAGTATCTAATATGAGCTTAGAATTTGTGGAAGCTTCATTTATTATTAGTTTCCCTATAATTATATTACCGTATTTAATATTAACAACTTCGGCTTTTGTAATATCTACTTTTGCCCCCTTATTGACATTGGTAACTTCTGATTTTTTAATATCTGCTTTATAAGTCTCATTTTGTGCATATAATACTAAAGAATAAAAACAAATAACTAAGGAAAATAATATACATTTCATACTACTAAGGTATCGAAAAGTAATTTAATTGTATATCTTAGTGCTATGCCCTACTATCGTATATTAATATGGACAAAGAGAAGAAAGAAGCCTTATGAAGGTATAAGGGTAATCAATGATCCTAACATTAATTCAGTTTACAATTACTTTCAATCAAAAGCAGAAAGAGAATATCAAAAAGATTTCATTGATGTAGAATTGATGTAGAAGTACAGATGCTTTCTAAATTATGTACAGCAGTAAAAGAGTTTGATAAATTACCTATAAATAAACAGAACTAACAAATAACAGCTATAATGTTTTTTATTAAAAATGAAAAATTTAATTTACCTTTGTTAACATTTGTGGATAAAAACGAATTTTATGTTTAAAAGTCGACTTTTACACACATTTGCACATAAGCATTAAAAAACTAAAAAACATTAGATACCTTGTACTGAGTTTTTTATTTGCCCCTTACACAAAAATCTCATTATCACATGAATTTCCTTTCTACTCTGTAATTAATTTGTTCAGAAATAAACTTTAAAATGTTATGAAAATAGAAGAAGCTACCGCACTTCTTACTAATAAAATTAAAGGTTTTTTGGCTCTCCCTGCTGAAAACCAAAAAGCATTAGCTGAATATTATACTTCAGTTTATATCTTGGCGAATAAGGAATTGAATCTTGAATTTAATAATAAAGATAGCTTTCATGCCTCTATCGTTATGTCTAGTATTTTTGAAAAGTCTAATAAATCACTACAATTCTTTTCGGGAAGTTTTAAAGGAGACATTTGCGACCAACCCCTTTATCTAGACGCTCTTAAAACAGCTCTCAATAAAGATATAACAATAGATATTATATTTGAAAACAATCCTAATGCAGATTCAGAATGCTATAAACTATTAAAAAATACTATTAATAGTAAAGCGAAAATTAGTGTATCTAAAATTGATTCAAAATACTTGACTAATGTGAGAGATTTAAACATCAAATTGCATCACTTTCTTATTGGAGATGACAAAATGTTCAGATATGAATTTGATGGTGATTCTTATCAAGCCTATTGTAATTTTGACGATAAAGAATCAGTAAAAATTCTTCAAAAAAATTTTGATGTAATGAAATCAAATTCTATCTCTATTTGATTTAGCTATGGAGAATCCAAAGACCCTGTCTCTTGAAGGCTTTGAATCTATTTTCCATCTTCTTTCTGCTTATTATCTTTTACTAGGTACTTTTTTTGAAAAGTTTAATTATTATTTTGGATTTTCTGATACCATATTAGAATATGATAAAAAAATAACAACAGAAAAATTAAAGGAATATCTAGACATCTTAAATAAATCTACAGAAAGAGTATTACAAGAATCCTTAATAAAACTTAGGTCAGCTAAAATGGGCTACCGTCGTAAGATCTGCGATGAAGCTATGGAGAAAATACATAGGATAAAAAAACATAAACCTAGTCTTGAAAAAGCTATTAAGAATGCAAATAAAAAATCTAAACAAATACCATATCATATTATCTCTGGAGATAAAATCCAGTCTGATTTTTTTTTATTTTTTAAATCTTTCTATGCAATTTCAGGGTGTTTTTGCCTAAGTATTTTACTTATATCGGGGTTTGCTAGAGAATGGAATATGTATCTAAATTTAGAATTTATAAATTTTATTCAATTTTCTATAATGGCTTATGTTTTAATCAGAATTTGGGTAAATAGAATTTCTGATACCTTTTTATGGTCTAAAAATACTTGGGGTATTGTTATTATAATAGCGACTTTATATTTGATAACTAGTATTATACCTCATAGGTATATAAGTCATTTAGCAATTTCTAATGTAAATAGAATATTGTACTTTAGTTTTACTGACTTTCAGATTTTATTATCGGTGTTTTTAGGTCTTTTCCCAATTTTTATACATAGTCTGACATTATTTTTATTAAGCTATTCATGTAAAGGAATATTAGAAGTTAATGATATTCTATCTCCATTGTATAGTTTACAAACCGGAGCAACAAGTTCGGGGATGCAAAAACTACAATAATTATACCTTAAGCATTATACTGTTACTCCTATCCTATTTTTTATTTATCTTTCATAAATGAAAAAAGACTACTTTATAATACGGATAATATTTGCTGCAATATTTGTCGGGTTTGGGATATTTCATTACGTCCATAAGGACATTGTATTTGGAGTAATATTAATGGCTATTGGGTTAATTATTATAGCGTCTTTATTTGCAAAAAAGAAGTAGTATTTATTTGTGCGAAGTACGGCTTCCCCCCGTTGGTTGGGTTCCCTATCCCCTACATGGTATAAACAACCTGCAAAAAAATGAGGGCTGTAGAAACAGCCCTCGTAGATCAAATTTCTTAATCACAATATTTAAAGGACTTAAACGCATTATATCGTTTGATATTATAATCTATATAAATAAAAAATGTGTTGATAAAAAAGCAATGGCTTATCTGACAACAAAGAAAATGAGAGCTGTAAAACAGCCCTCGTGATCTAATATCAAAACATATTCTATTGCACAAACGACTGATATGTTTTTAAATTGCTTTGTTAGTGTACTCAACAACAAAAAAAGAGGGTTGTAGAAACAACCCTCGTAAGCTTTAAAATTAAATTTACTATTTAAGAGAACTAAGATAAAAAAAGAGTTTTAAAAAAGCAATGGCTTATCGAGCAACAAGTATTAAGCAATCGTTAAGGGTATGTTATCTGACTTATTATTCAGATTTACTACAAGTTGGCTTCATATTCTAAACGTAAATTGCATGTAAGTAGTAAAAGACTATTTAGCACAAGTTTAAATCCAACATTATCCAAGCACCTATTTTCTAATAGGTGCTTTTTATTAAATCATATTTAAAGTTTACTTTTATATTTCTCAAAGCTGTACGCAAGTACGGGTTTTTTTAATCCGAGGACTGTTTCTACAGTCCTCTTTTTTTATGTTATGCGTTTGCCTTCACGGCAATGGAAGTTTTTTCCAAAAACTTAGCTCCGCAGATTTTTTTTCATTTTTTATTTTCCTTCGCACAGCCTTCCGCAATCGGCTAACGCTGCAAGCAATTTTGTATTTTGGGAAAACTTACAAAATTGCCCTTCCCTACTGCCAACTTATTTAAACATAATATAGAGTTATAAAGAAAATTATTAACTCTATGTCAAAAGACGTAAGACGTGCCAGCTATAGGATTTTTTTGAAAAGAAAATAATGTCTAAATACAAATGGATATTTCAAAAAAATCCTATAGCTGGCAATGGAAACAATTTTCTTTATAACTGTTATATTATGTTAAATAAGCGCACAAGGCAGAGCACAATAAAAAATGAAAAAAGCCACGCTTCTTTTATCGTAGCGGAAAATACAGTTAGTAATGAAATGGCGCTTTGTGATAACGCTATAAACAACCTATAAAAAAATCTCTATTCCACTATTGCAATTAACTGAAATAGTTATTATCTTGGTAACTGGTTCTATATTTTTTTTCATAGAAATAGAGTCCGCAAGCAACAGCATTTACGATAAAGTGAATGCTGTTTTAGTGTGTATAAATAAGAATGGGGCTGATCCCTCAACCAGCCCCTCAAAATTTAACTCTAAACCCCCAACTTGTGGAAACAAAAGGAGTACAAGAAATACTATAAAACCATTCCAATAGTTGTTAATAATAGTTAAAATAAAAAAGGGTCTGCCCTACAGGTACAGACCACTTTTTAAAAAATATGCTTATATGGTTTAGCGATACTATAATTAGAACGTATAAAGCCTTATCTAATTGTACAAAAAGTTAAATAAAATAACTACATCCCTAACAATAACAATTACAAGGATAACTATTAATGAGCCATAGAATACCTTATCCTTATAGGATTCAAAGTCCTCTGGTTTATTATCAAAGTCGTTTAGGTAATCCATCTTTGTAAATATAAATCATTCAAATAACTCTCCCCTATCCTATAGGTTAAGGATATGTTACTGGCTTAATTATTCAGATTCACTTCAAGTTTCCTTCAAATTCCAATCTTAATTTACATAAAGTAGTAAATCTACTTGGACAAGTTTAAACCCAGCAATTATGAAAGCACCTTTTTTCTAATAGGTGCTTTTTATTAAATCATATTTAAAGTTTACTTTTATATTTCTCAAAGCTGTACGTAAGTACAGGTTTTTTTAATCCGAGGACTGTTTCTACAGTCCTCTTTTACTTTCTTTTTTTGAGGTTGGTTATTGCTTTTTAAACAAAGCAACAAAAAAGCACCTCATAGAAATGAAGTGCTTACATTTAGTTAATTAAACTATTTGTGCAGTTTGTGAAAGGTAAGATATATAATTATTACCAGTAAACCATAAACTAATAGTTTCTTCAAATTCTCTACAGATTCATA
>Ga0207018_1024_pt1 | contig 28916 bp, 27 predicted proteins | sample Alteio_BWMinCont_52_FD_153476 | JGI IMG/M metagenome (GOLD analysis project Ga0207018, IMG submission 153476) | Enriched cells from forest soil in Barre Woods Harvard Forest LTER site, Petersham, Massachusetts, United States -... | ecosystem: Environmental > Terrestrial > Soil > Temperate forest >...
CAAAATACCGTCGTGAAGGCGGTGGCAAAGCAGGTGCGATCGGGCGACCGCTCGATCCGCGCGATCATGGTCGAAAGTCATCTGGTCGGTGGCCGCCAGGATATTGCCACCTCGCCTTTGGTATACGGGAAAAGCATCACCGATGCCTGCTTGTCCTTTTCGGACACCGAGCGTCTCGCCATGAACCTGGCGAACGACCTGGCCGGCCAGGTCGTGGTATAAAAATCCAATGAAGATCGAAAGTGCTGCGAGCGAATCCCGTTTCCCGATTGTTCAACTGGTTCTCCGCCCTGGAATCATCGATCTGGGTTGGGGCCATCCTTCTCCGACGCTGCTCCCCGTTGAACGAATTCGTCACGCAACCACCGCTTGCCTTGAACGCTATGGCTTCGAGGCACTGACGTATGGAGCCGATGCCGGAGCTGGTCCGCTTTTACAGTGGCTGGTCGAACACATCTCCCAGACTGAAGGCCGAACGCCCAATCCGGATGAGATTGTCGTCAGCGGTGGCGCATCCGACGCTTTGCAGTTGATTTGCACCATGTGGGCGCGACCCGGCGATGTCGTTCTCGTCGAATCCCCGACGTATCACCTGGCGGTGAAGCTTCTGCGAGATCACCCGGTCGATCTGGTGCCTGTTCCGGCCGACAGCGAAGGCATTCGCGTTGATGCGCTGGCCACCAAGCTGGATCGGCTTCGGGCAGAAGAACGCTCGGCGCGTTTCCTTTATGTGATCCCAACCTTTCAGAATCCGACCGGAATCAGCCTTAGTCTGGAACGCCGAAAGAACTTGATCGAGCTGGCGGCCGAGCGCGATCTGCTGCTGGTTGAAGACGACGTTTACCGGGAGCTGGCATTCGATGGCGTCGCTCCGCCATCGCTGTGGAGCATGGCTCCCACCGGTGTCGTTGCGCGCATCGGATCATTCGCCAAATCGCTGGCCGCTGGTCTCCGGCTGGGCTGGGTCACGGCCAGTGCCGATCAAATTCAGCGGCTGGCAGGCAGCGGGCTGCGTGACAGCGGCGGTGGGGCCAATCACTTTGCCGCCATGGTCGCTTCCGAGTTTTGTACGCTGGGCCACTTCGATGCCCACATTGCGCTGCTTCGCAACGCCTACAAGGTCCGCTGTGAAGCCCTGCTCCAGGGATTACGCCAGCACCTGCCGCCAGGATGCCAGGTTCAGTCACCGAGAGGCGGCTTCTTTGTATGGGTCACGCTTCCCCAGGGCATGGACGCAACGAATCTGCTTGTCCGCGCCGAAAGCGCCGGCGTTTCATTTCTCCCCGGTGTTCGTTTTCATTTGGACGGACGGGGAACCAGCGCGATACGACTGTCGTTCAGTCTTTACGACCCGGACGAATTGATCGAAGGTACGCGACGGCTCGGACGCTGTTTCGCTTAATCCCTCATTGCTGTCAGAGGGTCCACCTTTGCTGCGCGTCGCGCTGGCAGATAGGTCGCTAGAGTTGCGGCGATAACCAACACGCCCAGTGCCGCGGCCAGGGTCGTCGGATCGAGCGGGCTGACTCCGAAGACGACCGAGCCCAATTCGCGTTGGACCGCAAAGACCAGAACCAATCCCACTGCCGTGCCCAGGCCAAGCAGCCAGACGACCTGCATCACGACGTCGCTCACGATGCGTCGTGGGGCTGCGCCCAGGGCGAGGCGTATTCCGATCTCCTTGGTTCGCGCTGTCACCGCCAGTGTGATCAGGCCGTAAAGCCCGATGGCTGCAAGAAAAATGGCGGCGCCCCCGAACATCGATATCAGTCCCATCTGGAGCCTGGTCTGTTCCAGCGTGCTATCGAGCTCTTGCTGAAGCGGCTGCATGCCGAATATTGCCCGCGTGGGATCGACGTCGTGTACGGCCGCCCGTATTTCTCGAGACAATTCCTGCGGGCTGCCCTGCGCCCGGACCACATACTCGGGATCCGGCCAGCCACCGGCGGGGAGACATGAGTAGACGTAGGGAACCGGCGTCGAGCGCAGGTTATCTTCGCGAATGTCTCCGACCACACCCACGATTTCGGTCTCCGGCGTTGTGGCACTGTCTTGAGTCCAATGAAAATGCTGGCCGACCAGATTCTGTCCGTTGCCATAAAGCTCTCCGAACCGGCGATTCACCAGCGCTTTGGGAGTACCTGTGTCCAGCTTTTCCAACTGTGGGCAGGTCGTCCCCGCGAGGATTGGGACGCTCAGCGCACTCGTATAGGCGCCACCAATGCTGCGCTCGCCAACGGAAATCAAGCCAGCCTCGTCCGTGCGCGCATTCTCGCGCAAACGAATCTGCGATCGCAGCGTTGCCGAGGACGCCGGAAGAAAATTGCTGAAGCCCGCAGCAACGACTCCTGGAATCCGCTCGAAGCGCTGCACCAAAGCTTTCTGTAATTGACCGACGCGGTTTCGATCTTCGTTCCATGCGGCTCCGACATGAAAAGTGACGTCATGGCTCGGATCAAACCCGAGTTCGACGTGCTGAAGATTGTAGTAACTGCGCAACATCAGGCCGGTGCCACTGAGAAGGAGCACGGAAAGTGCGAATTGTCCGGCAACCAGGACATGCTGAGAGCGGCTGTCCCTTGCAATGCCGCGTCCCGTATGAGAGAGGACGGATACGAGGTCTTTGCGAGTGGCCCGAAATGCAGGCCAGACGCCAAACAGAATTGCCGATACGACGCCAGCGAGAGAGGCAAATCCAAGCGCCCTCCAATCCAGATGGAAGGCCTCGGAGCGCGGAAGATCGGTGAAGAGCGATCGGAATGCTCTTAAACTCCAGACATCCAGAACGAGGCCCAGCACAACACCCGCGATTGCTATTAGAAGAACTTCACGCAATACGGTTCCGACCAGTTGACCTCGGGTGGCGCCAATGGAATTGCGAATCGCCAGTTCGCGTTCGCGCACCTGAAGCTGGCTCAGCATGAGCCCCGAAATGTTGGCGACGGCGATCACCAGCAGCAGGGTGACCGCGGCGAGAATGAAAACCAGCGACTCTCGATACGATCCGACTCGCGCTTCCTTCAGATCGCCAACTTCGGCCGACCAATCCTTGTCGGTTGGAGGGAATTGCTGGCCAAGATCACGTTGAACGCGCCCGAGATCATCCTGTGCCTGGGCAAGCGTCACGCCAGGTTTCAGACGCCCAACGCCGCTGTAGAAACGCGCATCACGCATCTGCATCAGGAAAGGCGCCAGAGCTGCCGGCAGCCAAATGTCGATGTTTGAGCTGGCAAATTCCTGCGGCATCACGCCGACCACGGTGAATGGCTCACCTTTCAGGATCAACCTGCGGCCAATGACCTCCGGGCCTTGATTGAAGCGCCGGCTCCACAGACCGTAGCTGATCACAACCGCCGCCGGCCCTCCCGCGATCTCTTCTTCGGGCACGAAGGTCCGGCCAATGACCGGCTTCGCGCCAAAGACTGAGAAATAGCGCGGCGATACGCGTCTTCCCACCAACCGATCCGGTTCATCGCCCGTTGTATCGGTGACGTTCTCGGAATAGCTGCCGCCGATGGCTTCGAAAGTCCGGTTCAGGCGATTCCAGTCGTCGAGCCGGATTGGCGCGATCAGGCTTGCACGCTCGCTCTTTGATCCGCTCGCCTCCATGACCGTTACCAGTCTGTCGGGGTTAGGGTAGGGAAGAGGTTTCAGGAGGACGGTATCGACTACCGAGAAAACTGCAGTGTTCGCTGCAATGCCCGTCCCCAGAATAACAATGGCCGTTACTGCGAATCCCGGCCGCCGTAACAAGGATCGAAGCGCCTGTTTCCATCTTGTCGTCATGGGGAAATAGAACCGCGCCAGCAAAAAAAGGTGACAAAAAATGATTGTTGATAGAATCCGTAATCGTGTGGGGAGGATCCAAAGCTGAGCTGGACGCACTTTTCGCCTTGCCCCTGGCGGAGTTTACCGGAGCGCGCAACGCCCTGGCCGCGCGCCTGAAAAAGGAAGGGAAGACTGGCGAAGCGGAGCAGGTGAAAGCCATGCCGAAACCTTCGATCTCGGCATGGACGGTGAACCAGCTGTATTGGAATCATCGCGGGGAATTCGAACACCTGGTCGCGACCGGTAGCCAGGTCCGCAAGGCGCAGGAATCCCAACTAGCCGGAAAATCTTCGGACTTTCGCGGTGCGAACGATGCGCGCCGCGCCGCGCTTACCAACCTTTCGCGTCTTGCCGCTTCGCTGTTGAACGCTGCGGGCCATAACCCAACCCCGGATGTTTTGCGTCGCATCGCGACAACTTTGGAAGCAGTGTCCGCCGTTACCGCGTTTCCTGAAGGCCAATCTCCCGGCCGCTTGACGGAAGACCTCGATCCTCCGGGATTCGAAACACTCGGGTCGTTCGTGCCTGCGACGAAATCGGTCGCTCCGCAGCCCGAGAAGATTGCTGCTGCGAAAGTTGCATTGAAGAATGCTGAAAGCGCTCTGAAGGAAGCCAGAAGTGCGGCTCAGGCTGCCGAGACTGCCTTGAAAGCAGCCGAAGATCGCTTTCGCGAAGCCGGTGTTGCGGCGGAAGAGGCGAAGCAGGATGTCTTCAATGCCGAGCGCTCGGTCCAACAGGCGTCGGAGCGCCTTCGCTTTCTCGCTTAGGCACGTGAAGTGCAGATTCATGGATGACCGGGAGGTCAACATGAGTCAAACAATGAAAGCGAATGTCTTCTTAGGTAAGAACAGGATCGAGATTCAAAACAAAATTATCCCCAAACCCACCTACAACCAGGCGCTGGTTCGGGTCACCTTGACCACGATCTGTGGCACGGATCTCCATATTTTAAAGGGTGAATACCCTGTCCAGCCTGGGTTGACCATTGGCCATGAGCCGGTTGGAGTGATCGAAGAGCTTGGCCCCGGACTGGTCGGTTACACGCGCGGCGAGCGCGTACTGATTGGCGCTATAACACCGTGCGGACAGTGTGAATTTTGCCTTTCTGGCAAAATGTCGCAGTGTGGCGGGCGTCTGGGCGGCTGGAAGTTTGGAAACTCGATCGACGGCTGCCAGGCTGAGTACGTCCTCGTTCCCAACGCACAAGCCAACCTGGCGAAAATTCCCGATGCCCTTTCTGATGAAGACGTCGTGCTGCTGGCGGATATCGCGTCTACCGGAATCTCCGCAAGCGAAACGGCGAATGTGCAACTGGGAGACATCGTCGCCGTATTCGCGCAGGGACCCATCGGGCTTTGCGCGACGGCAGGAGCGCGTTTGAAGGGAGCTTCCACAATTATCGGTGTGGAGTCCGATCCAATCCGTTCGGAAGTCGCGAAGAAGATGGGTGCGGACTATGTGATCGATCCGTCCAAAACGGATGTCGTGAAAGAAATCATGAACATCACGGGAGGGCGTGGCGTCGACGTCGCCATCGAAGCACTCGGCCTGCAGCAAACGTTTGAAAACGCGTTACGCTCCGTCAAGCCGGGTGGCAAGCTATCGAGTCTGGGTGTCTATTCCGGAAAGCTGGAGATTCCACTCGATGCATTCGGAGCGGGTCTGGCTGACATTCAGATCCTGACGACGCTTTGCCCGGGCGGCAAAGAGCGGATGCGACGGTTGATGGAACTCGTCGCTTTCAGGCGGCTGGATCTCAAGCCACTGCTGACTCATGACTTCACGCTCGACGAAATCGGAAAAGCCTACGACCTTTTCGGCAATCGAAAAGATGGAGTCTTAAAGGTAGCGATTCGGCCTAACCCAAAGGGATAACACCTGGCCCAGCCGGAAGCGGATCAAACTGCCTGGAGGCAACTTATGGCAATGGAGTTGCTCCCAGAATCATGGTGACCAATATGACACAACAAAAGAAGCCATTGCCTTGGCTCGCTGGGTTGATCTATCTACTGATTGCAGGGGCTCTACTGTATTTCGCAACGCCATCCCAGACGACCTCCACCAAGCAGGTGTCCTATTCCGACTTTGTGAAAGAGGCACGCAGCGGCAATTTGTCCAAAGTTGAGATCACGGAGACCCAATTTTTGGGCACATCCAAACCGGCTGCCGGATCGAAGGAGCCGGCCGGAACGATTTCCACGGCGCGGCCGCCATCCATGGATGAATCGTGGTTGCTGCAGGAGCTTGCTGCCGGAGGTGTTGAGGTAACGGTCAATCGGGAGGCGGGAACCTGGGCCAGCCTGTTGGTTTGGGTCATTCCGCTCGTCTTCTTTATGTCGATGATGGTGATCATGGGGCGGTCGCGCGGCTCCCAGATCTCGAGCGTGGGAAAGAGCAAGGCCAAGATCTACGATCAATACACTCATAGCAACGTCACTTTTGCAGACGTCGCCGGTGTGCAGGAAGCCGAGGCGGAACTCATCGAAGTCGTCGACTTTTTGAGAAATCCTCAAAAGTACACGAAGCTTGGTGGTCGCATCCCCAAGGGTGTTTTACTTGTCGGTCCTCCGGGTACGGGAAAGACGTTGCTCGCGAAGGCTGTCAGCGGCGAAGCCAACGTTCCGTTCTTCTCGATCTCGGGATCGGAATTCATGGAGATCTTTGTCGGAGTCGGTGCTGCCCGGGTTCGCGATCTCTTCGTCCAGGCCAAGGATCGTGCGCCATGCATCATCTTTATCGACGAACTCGATGCCATCGGTAAGTCTCGCGCCTCGGGACGCGGCGTGCTTTTCAACAATGAAGAGCGTGAGCAAACATTGAATCAATTGCTCGCCGAGATGGACGGTTTCGACAGCTCTTCCGGTGTCATCATCATGGCTGCAACGAACACGCCCGAAGTGCTGGACCAGGCGCTGCTGCGAGCTGGCCGCTTCGATCGGCACATTGTGGTGGACCGTCCCGACATTGATGGCCGCGAAGCGATCCTGAAGTTGCACGCCCGCAAAGTGACTTTGGCGGAGGCGGTGGATATGCGGAAGATCGCGGCGCGCACACCCGGAATGGTTGGCGCCGATCTCGCCAATATCATCAACGAATCCGCGCTCCTTGCCGCGAGACGGAAGGTGGAACAGGTGGAAATGTGCGACATCGAGGAAGCGATCGATCGCGTCATGCTTGGACTTGAAAAGAAGAACCGCGTCATGAGCCCTTCCGAGAAGGAACGCGTGGCTCATCACGAAGCCGGCCATGCCTTGACGGCCTTGTCGGTCGAGCACTCCTATCCGGTGCACAGGGTCTCGATTATTCCCAGGTCCATCGGAGCACTCGGACATACCCTGCAATTGCCAACCGAAGAGCACTTCTTAATGACGCGGACGGAATTGCTGGATCAACTCACGGTGATGATGGGCGGCCGCGCCGCCGAGGAGATCACGTACGGTGGTGAAATTTCGACGGGCGCCTCGGACGATCTCGAGCGTGCGTCGGAACTGGCGCGCCAAATGGTCACGCGATTCGGGATGAGCAGCCGCCTGGGGAACATGACCTACGGCAAGCCGCTGGCTGGACGCTTCCTGCAGTCACCGCTCGCACTCGACGAGCGGAACTACAGCGAGAGTACGGCGGAGGCGATCGACGCAGAAGTCCATCGCATCGTGGATGAATGTCACGGGCGGAGTCTGGGAATACTCAGACGCCGGCAGGTCGACCTGAACGCGATCGCCCACGAATTGGTCGAACGGGAGACTCTCGATCGTGAAGCGCTGGATGAGTTGATCCAACGAACGAACCTTCCGTTGGCCTCGTAGGCGCCGGCTTTAGGCCGGCGCGGCGACTGCAGGTCGCTATGCGATAGAGCCGAACTTCGTTCGGCCGCGCCGGCGTAAAGCCGGCGCCTACTGCGAATGACATCTGCTCGCGCTGAAAATAACACGGCCGTCCGGCACCTGCGTGAGTTCAAGAAGAGGCGGCGGGGCCTCGTAGCCGATTTCAGCCTCAATGTCTTTGTGAGTCTTGAGAAAGACGAACTTGGTATTGTCTTGAGACATGTCGACTTTGACGGTGTCACCGCGGCCGAGTTGATCCGTCGACATCAGGCTCGAAAGCGGGAATATCACGTGACGTTCCACTGCTCTTTTGAGATGCCGCGCACCATAGGTCGGGTCCGTGCCCTCGTGTATCAGAAACGATCGTGCGGCATCGGTGTAGTTGAGGACAAATGAATTTCCTGGCGCCGAAGCGTTGATGCGGTCTTGAACCTTCGAGAGTTCCAGATCCAGGATTTGCTGGAGTTGATCGTGGGACAGTCTCTGGAAGACCACAACCTTGTCGATACGATTCATGAACTCCGGTGAGAATCGGCGCTTCGCCGCTTCCACTGCGATCCGGTTGATCTTCTTGCTTTGCTCGGCGCCGAAGTCTTTCGGTCCCGGCGCGAAACCAATGCCGCCGGTGACAAGGCGGCTCATTTCCGATGCGCCAAGATTCGACGTCAGAAAAACCACGGTGCGCGAAAAATCGACTTTGCGGTTATCGCCGAGGGTCAGCGTACCCTTGTCGAGTACACCCAACAGCAGTTCCCACAGAGCATCGCTGGCTTTCTCGATTTCGTCGAACAGCACAAAGCTCATCCTGAGATGCTCTGTCTGATAGCGGTCCAGAATATCCTGCGTCAACGCAGGCTGCGTTTCGCGATGTCCGATGTAGCCCGGAGGGGAGCCCACCAGCCGCGCAATCTCATGAGGTTGCTGGAATTCTGCACAATCGATCTTGACGATGGCTCGTGGACTTCCCAGCAGGATTTCGGCCGCCGCTTCGACCAGAAGCGTTTTGCCGGTGCCGGTTGGACCGAGGAACAGGAGATTCGCCAGCGGACGTCCTGGAATCGGAAGTCCAGCCTGTACCGTCTGGTAGACACCTACTAGCTGGTCGACTGCTTCGGACTGTCCAACCACTTTTGCTCGCAGTTTTGCTTCGAAATCATGAACTTCCGGGCTTCGGCGTTCAGTTTCCAGTACCACCGGTTCGGTCTCTAGTGCGTTCATGGCTGCCTCCACCCTGAGCTAGAGCACGTTAGAAACCAATCCACCTTCACTTCTTTCGTTCAAGATACGGCACGATGGCCAGGCCGGCGAGTGTGGGTATCCAGAACGACAACGCCCGATAGCTCAGGACGACGAGAACCCCCTTGGCGCGAGATATCCCCAGCGTGGCATAAAGACCGATCATGGATGCTTCCACCGCTCCTACTCCGCCCGGCAGCATGAGTACTTTGCCGAGCAGTTGAGGAAGTGCGTACCCGGCCACAAGCAGTCCCGCCATCGCCGGCCGGCGAACCGCATGAAAGAGGAAGACCAGTGTGGCGCTGTCAAATCCAACATTGAGCACCGACCAGAGCAACGGTTCGCGCCAGTTGCCTTCGAGCAGCAGGCCAATCGAAGAAAATAGTTCGTCCATCGTCGAGTGAACGACGTCCGAATCGAATGGTTTCCTCAAGAGCCTTGTCCATAGACCGTACGCACGCTCCGCCAGGGCTCTCACCCCGGCCTGGTGACGCAGTCCCCAGCCGATGCCGAAAAGGGCCGCCACTACAAGAATTTCGAGCAAGATGACCAGCGACAGCATCAGGCGGGACATTTGGTTCCTGACCAGCAGAATGAGCAGTCCCCAATTCGCCAGGAAGATAAGAACGCAGTTGTTGATGAGCGGCGGCAGCCAACCTGAAACCGCTGCGGCCTTCTGGCTGACGCCGCGGTTTCGCACCCAGCGATAAGAAGTCATTGCCGTTCCAATGAAACCGCCGCCCAAAGTACCGACCGTGTTTGCCGCCAGTTCGACGAGAATTCCCCGGCCCAGCGACACCTTTTCTCCGGATAGCTGAACGCAAGCCCGGATCAGGCCGCCGCTGGCGATGTAGCTGAGGATTTGAGCGCCCACGGCGGCCAACAGCCAGTACCCCTGGAGATCGGAAAGGGTGTCTGCCGCTGCCCGCATGCTTGTCAGCTGCGGCAAAATGAAGTGGATGGCCAGTCCGAGGAAGAACACATACACCAGCGATCGAAGCACCACTCGTCGGCTGTTTAATACGCTGGCTTCGGGCATAGTGAGTTCGTTCACTCTCTCCGAATTGAGATCCTGGCGTCAACAACGCGGCAGCCTTCCCCGGGTTTCACGACGCCTTTCTCGATTTCCTGGCTCTTTTCGCCGGTGTCGGCGGAATCATCAGCACGGGGCAGGGGGCGCCGCGCACGACCCGCTCCGCGGTACTTCCGATCAAAGCGCGATCCAGGAATCCCTTGCCGTGGACATTCATGACCAGAAGGTCGATCTTGTCGTCTTTCAGCGTCTGGAGAATCAGCTTGTAAGGAAGTCCCGTGTCGACCCGGGTCGTTGTGTCGCACCAGTCGTGCGCGTCCTTTGGAATGAGGTGCTCCAGTTCGGAGCGGATGCTCCGGATCAGAGGTTCGCGATAGCGGCCGCTGATATCGGCGTCGATGTCATTCAAAACGTGCATGAGCGTCACCTTCGCGTGATACTCACGGGCCATTGAAAGCGCGTACGCGATTGCGTTCGGAGTGCCTTCCGAAAAGTCCGTCGCCACCAGAATCCTGCGGATTGCGGTCGGGACGAACTTTGCCTTGGACTCGCTCATGGTCAGCAGGGGAACCGGGAGTTTTCGCAACAGCCGTTCGGTGACGGATCCCAGGAACCACTGCTCGAAGCCGTGACGTCCATGCGTGCCCATGACAATGAAATCGGTCTTGTAGCTGGTCGCCACAGAACGAATCTCCATGTCGACGTCGCCGACCCTGACAAGGGGCTGGACCGATACATTCTTGCTCTTGGCCCGGCGAGCGAGCTTTTGCAACAAGGTCGTCGATGCCTCGGTCATTGCCTCAATCATTTCCGCTGCGTTCACAGGAATGTCATACGCGGCGGGCACAACCGGAGACACAACATGCAGGAGAATCAACCTGGCGCGATAGTTTTGCGCCAGGGCGATTGCATAGTCCACTGCGCGTTCCGAAGCGGGGAAGAAGTCGACCGGACATAGAATGTATTCAATTCGAACCATAACTGCCTCCCAAGAGTGTCCGTTGCACGTTACATGCCGCGTCACGGGTCTTTATCAGACTACACAGCAATCGCGTCCATTTACATCAATGGCAAGAATCGATCCGATGTGTGGCCATCTTACGACAATGTGACACTTTGCCTCGATCGGACCTTCATTGAGTATGTTCGAACTCCAGCCAAAAAATGAAACCGTAGTCCGCTCATTTGCGCCACAATGAGCGGGTTGTGCCAATTCCAGTCGATAAGAACAATTCGACCGCGGTGCATATCGCCCATTACAAGGACCTCGGCGATTGGGCGCGCCACTACAGCCTCGTTCGTATGATCGTTGGAACGTTCTTTGTCGCCCTGGCCCTCGCCGTGATTCTGTCCCAGTGGCAGCAGCCGTCATGGGCCATCCTCATCGTTGCCGCCTCGCTGGCCCTGTTCGGCGTCCTCCTGTTTGCCGTCTTCACCGCCTTGACCTTCAATCGCTTGAACGACCAGATCGCGATGATCAACCAGGCGCGCAAGGACCTGGGTGTGCAAGAGATGGAAACCAAACGTGTCGATTATTGGACATCGCCGGGCGGCCTGCCTATCGCCTACTTGTTCGTAGGCGTCTTTGGGTTGGTGGTTTTTCTGTGGTGGGGAAAATGACGAAACGGCAGACCACCTTCTACTGCTTTTCACCGGCTGTAATGCTGGCGACATTCCTGATTGAGTTTGCCCTGGCGATCTACGTCTTCGTCCGCTATCCCATCACCCGTTTTGGCAAAGCCGCGGGCTTCGCACTGATATTGCTGGGAACGTTTCAGTTTGCCGAGTACCGAATTTGTACAACGGACGGAATTATTCCCGTGTTTTGGGCCCGCCTTGGTTTCGTGGTGATAACGCTGTTACCCGCGGTCGGTCTCTACCTGGTGTCCCAGTTGAGCCACAAGCTGCACTTTCTAAAGCTCGCTTACCTGACTGCGGCAGGATTCATTGTTTATTTTGTCTTCGTCCCGAAGTCGATAACGGGAGCGATATGTGGCGGCAACTATGTGATCTTCAATGCCGCGAATGATTTCTATTATCTCTACGGCATTTATTATTGGGGCTTTCTCCTCCTCGGCGTGTGGGAAGGGATGGAGCGGATTGCAAATCTGAAAAGGGCGGGAAAGCCTCGCCGAGTAATGAGGTGGCTGGTGATCGGTTATGTTTCCTTCATGGCGCCGATGGGCGCTGCCTACCTCCTGTTCCCGGTGACCAGAATTGCAGTGGCGTCGATCATGTGCGGCTTTGCCATCACGCTGGCGCTGATTCTCGCATTAAAGGTGGTTCCGGAGTACAACCGCGTTCATCGCCGGTTTGCCTGAGGCGATTTGACGCTTGAATAACTATGCATGTTCTGACATAAATATGCACGTGAGGTATGAGTGAACGATCTTCGGGCGCCGCAAGGCTTCAAACTATCGGCTACCGAGGCGGGTATCAAGAAAGCGGGCCTCGACCTCTGCCTGATCTCTTCCGACCGTCCGGCAGTCACTGCCGCCGTGTTTACCAGGAATGCCTTTCCGGCAGCGCCGGTCCTGCTCGACAGGGCTAATCTCCAGGAATCCGGTCATATCACCCGTGCGATCCTTGTCAATTCCGGCAACGCGAACGCTTCCAATGGCGTCTCAGGCATGGATGCTGCTCGACGTTGCGCCGCACAGGTAGCCGCCGGTCTCGGCTGTTCGCCATCCGAGGTGTTCATTTCATCGACCGGAGTGATTGGCCGGCCGTTACCCACCGAAAAGATCTGTTCGGCAGTTCCGAACCTGATCGAATCCCTCAGTCCTCGCAACGTCGACCGTTTTGCCCGCGCCATCATGACGACCGACACGGTGCCCAAAGTTGCCAGTGCCGACATTCGCGGCGCCACCATCCTGGGTTTCGCCAAGGGCGCCGGCATGATCCATCCGAACATGGCGACCATGCTTTCATTCATCCTGACCGACGCGAAAGTTGACTACGCCGATCTCGAGCGGGCGCTCAAGACAGCCGTCGACCTGTCGTTTCATTCGATCTCGATAGACGGCGACACCTCGACGAACGACACTGTCGCCGTATTCGCCAACGGCGCCTCCGGAGTCACGCTCAGTCTCGCCGTACTCACTGCAAAACTGACGGAGGTTTGCCAGGAACTCGCCAAGGCCATCGTTCGCGATGGAGAGGGCGCCACGAAGTTCATCGAATTGATCATCGAAGGCGCGCCCAGCGATGAAGCGGCCCGTGAGATTGGACGAACCATCGCTCGCTCCCCTTTGGTGAAGACCGCCATCTACGGTTGCGATCCGAACTGGGGAAGGATTATCGCCGCCATTGGAAACGCGGGAATCCCACTGACTTCCGAGCGCGTCGACCTCTATATTGATGAAATCCCGCTGATGGGTGGCGACCTGAAGATGGCCAGTGAGCGTATGAACTTCCCGAATGTCACGCTGCGGGTTGCCTTGAATTCCGGTTCGGGCAACGCGCGGGTATGGACCTGCGACCTGACCGAAGACTACATCCGCATTAACGCCGATTACACCACCTAAAACCCGTTGCGATTCCGCTCGAATGAGCGACAATCGTGAGCATGGGAAAGCGTTCCAGAGCGAAAAAAGAAGGCGACCGCCCGGTTCCAAAACCGGTTATTCCCCGGGCAGCACCCAATTGGCCGCTTCTGGCGGTTGGCGCGGTCGGCATTCTCCTGACCAGTTACCTGGCTTGGACTGCCTTCAATGGCGCCCACGTCAAAGGTTGTTCCGTGGGCGGCGGATGCGATGTCGTGCTCAGCAGTAGATGGGCGACGCTGTTGGGGATACCTACTGCATTCTGGGGTATGTTGACCTATCTCACTCTGGCAGTGACCGCCCTCATGCCTCGAGCCGAAAGTCGCTGGAAGTTGGGCTGGCTCGTCGCAATGTTCGGTTGGGTATATAGCGTCTACCTGACCACGGTATCGCTGACGATTCTCCAGGCCGCCTGTCCTTATTGCCTGACATCGCTGACGTTGATGACAGCCTCTTTGGCTCTCGTCACCTACCAGCGGCCTGCCACGATTCAAGGCTTCTCGTGGGGCCGATGGTTGAAGTTCAGCCTGCCGCCGGCTCTCGCCGTCATACTGATGCTGCATCTGAACTACATTGGCGTGCTGGGGCAGGCGCCTGCCGAAGAGGACCCGGCAGCCCGGGCGCTGGCCAGTTATCTGACCGACCACGGTGCGAAATTTTATGGGGCGTACTGGTGCCCGCACTGCCAGCAACAGAAGGAGATCTTTGGCTTGTCGGCGAAACGCCTGCCATATATTGAATGCAGTCCCGGCGGACAGCGTTCTCCTCAGGCGGCCGAGTGCAGCGAAGCAAAAATCATGAATTATCCGACCTGGGTCATCAATGGAAATCGCCTGGAAGAAGTGATGACACTGCAGCGTCTATCTGAAGTGACGGGATTCCATTTGCCAAATGCCAACTAATGGTTGACGGACGATGTTACACTGCGGGTTCTTGGTTTCCGATGGGGGATGAGTGCCACCAAAACGATCGTTCTGGGTTCTTTCGAGACAAGTTAAAGAGATCAGTAGTTTCGGTCCAATGCGGGTTCCGGCCAAGTTCAAGACGGTTGAAGAGGCCAAGGTATTTTGCCGCGAGCTGAACTTTCGCAAGGGAATTTACCATCCAGGCTATTTCGTCGAAGAGCGAATTGGGGATACGCCTGTGAAACTTCCGGCAAAGAAGAAGACGGGCGACGAAGAGGCCGAGTAACGCTACGAACGCAACGACTCGAGTTCGCTCGACCAGTTCACTGAGGTCTGGAACGCAGTCTTGACCTTTCCGCCGTTCAGGTTCAACTGCTGCATCAGTCGATCCGCGTCTTCCCAGCGAGCTTCTTCCATGTCCTGCGCCAGTTCCAGCAGCGGCAGGTATTCGTTGTTCTGCTCGCGGCAGAGAGCTGCCTTCATTTTGTTGTCGAGTGGAAGATTGGCAACGACGTCTGCCATCGGGACTCCCATCAAAGCATCCAGCAGGGAGAACAAGCCGAGCAGGTGCACGCTCTCCGGTTCGAATCCCCAGAAATCGTGATCTCTCGCCACAAGCTCCAGAAAATATCCCCGCTGGGCCGACAGCAGGACCAACTCCTGGGCATCCTTGCCCTGGCTGATATCGGTCAGTACGACCACCCTCAACCAGTTCCGAACGTTTCGCCACCCCAGAAGAACAATGGCCTGCTGAATGGATTTTATTTTCTGAGGAATCGCGAACGCAGCGGAATTCAAATACGCCAATAGCCGAACGCTGATCGTGGGATCCGCCTGGATACTTTCCGCCAACCGCGCGAAACTCGGCTCCTCGCTCTTCATCACCTTCAGCAGGTTCAAGCGCAGCACTTCATTCGAGGACAACTTCCGGACGGTTATTTGATCTGGAGATTTGAAGAAAGGACCATGGAAGAACGAAAACCCCAGGTCCTGGCAGAGCTTGAACTGGCCGCCGTTCTGCACCCTCGTTGCCATGAGCGATGCATGATACTTGCGCGCGCTTTCAAGGCTGGGAGCGAGCATCTCTTTGTTTTTCTGTGAGACATCGACATTGAGAATATGAGCGAGTTTGTAAAGAGAGTCGTACTCCGGGTTTCCGGTGAAATCGCCGACGGCGATCAGGTATCCATCGGCCCTCAAATCGGTGAGCAAAGCCATGATCGATGGCCGGTGAAGCAACTGCTCCGAGATCTTTACGACCGCCAGCACCGGCGGCAGGGCATAGGGCAGATTCTGCAGGATGCTCTTTTCCGTAAAGTCGATGATGATCCTTTTCCCGCGGACCGTCATTTGCTGCAGGCAGACGTAGGCGCTGGATTGCACGCTGATTGCGACGCTGGATTCCTGCGGAAAACCCAGGCAGAAGAGCTCGTAGCCCCAAAGCCTCCGGGTGTCATCGAAGACAGGTTGCCGCGCGATCGAGACTGAAAGGGGATTGCTATTTTCCAAGAGCCTGCACACCCCAGATGCGATTTGCGTACTCCAGAACAGCCCTGTCGCTTGAAAACCAGCCCATCTGAGCCGTATTCAAAATCGATCGGCGAGTCCATTCCTGTGGATTTTGATACAAACGGCTTACGTCCTCCTGTGCGCTGATATAAGACCGATAATCCGCCAAAACCAGATAGTAGTCTCCATGGTCCAGCAGGCCGCGAACGATCGGTTCAAACAGTTGTCGATCTCCATTCGAGAAAGCCCCGTCGCCGATCAGGTCGAGAGCCTGGCGCAATTCTAAATCCTGACGATAGTAGTGACGCGGATCATACCCATTTATGCGCATCTGCCCTACTTCTTCCGCATTCAGACCGAATATAAAGATGTTCTCGCGGCCGACTGCCTCCATGATTTCGACGTTGGCTCCGTCCAGTGTTCCAATCGTGAGCGCTCCGTTCAACGACATTTTCATGTTTCCTGTTCCGGACGCTTCCATGCCGGCGGTCGAGATCTGTTCGGAGAGATCCGCCGCGGGAATGACTTTCTCGGCCTGTGAAACGCAATAATTTGGCAGGAAAGCCACGCGCAGCCGTCCGCGAACGTCGGCATCGTGGTTCACGATATCCGCAACGGACGTGATCAGCTTGATGATCCTCTTGGCCTGATGATAGCCAGGGGCGGCCTTGCCCGCAAAAATCACGGTGCGCGGCTCGACGGGCGCATCGGGATTGTTCTTGATGCGGTTATAGAGGGTAATGACGTGAAGGATGTTCAGCAGTTGACGTTTGTATTCGTGCATCCGCTTGACCTGGACATCGAACATTGTGGCGGGATTCACGCCGAGTCCGATCTTGCGCAGGATGTAACGTGCCAGACGCCGCTTGTTCTCCCTCTTGGTTTCCATCCAGGCATCGCAAAACGCGGGATTGGCCGTTGCAGGAATGAGTTGGCGTAACTTCTCGAGATCGCCGATCCAGTTTGGGCCGATGACGGACGTTATCAGTTGAGCCAGAGACGGGTTTGCCTGATTCAGCCATCTTCGCGGCGTGATGCCGTTGGTGACGTTTCCGATCCGATCCGGGAAAATTCGATCGAAATCCCGGAACAACTGTCCCTTCAGGATCTCCGAATGAAGCGCCGCGACGCCATTGACCGAATGACTTCCCAGGATTGCCAGGTGCGCCATGCGAACCCGCCGCAAGCCACCCTCCTGGATGAGGGACAGCCGGGCCGGTAGTTCGGGTTCGTCCGAAAAGTCTTCTCTCACCATGTCCAGAAAGCGCCGGTTGATTTCGAAAATGATTTCGAGGTGTCGCGGCAACAATCTGCCGATGAGGTCGACCGGCCAGGTTTCCAACGCTTCCGGCAGGACCGTGTGATTGGTGTAGGCGAAGCTCTTTTCGCAGATGGTCCAGGCTTCCGGCCAGCCCAGGGCTTCCTCGTCCATCAGGAGGCGCATCAGTTCGGGGATGGCGATGGTGGGATGCGTATCGTTCAGTTGTATGGCCACCGAGTTCGGGAAATCGTCGAACGATTGGTTCTGCTTCTTGTACTTCTCAACGATGTCGTGAAGGGTGGCGGCGACGAAGAAGTACTGTTGTTTGAGGCGGAGTTCCTTTCCCGATTCGACCTCGTCGCTGGGATAAAGCACCTTTGAGATATTTTCGCTCAGCACCTTGCTCTCGACCGCGCGGACATAGTCGCCATGACCGAAATGTGCCAGGTTGAGTTCGCTGCTGGACTGCGCCGCCCATAGCCGCATGTTGGTGACGTACTTACCGCCGTAACCCGGAATCAGGATGTCACAGGCCAGGGCCTGTACGGTCTCGCCGTCCACCCAGCGATGGCGGAGTCTTCCTTCGTTGTCGTGGTAGGTCTCGGAGCGGCCGTAGAATCGGATGGGCACCAGGCTGTCACGGCGTTGAATCTCCCACGGATCGCCGCGCCGCAGCCAGTTGTCGCACTCCTCACGCTGGTAGCCGTCTTCCATGATCTGGTGAAAGATTCCGTAATCGTAGCGGATGCCATAGCCGTATCCCGGCAACCGGGTGCACGCCAGCGAATCCATATAGCAGGAGGCGAGACGGCCCAGTCCGCCGTTGCCGAGTCCGGCGTCCCATTCTTCCTCTTCCACTTCGTCAAGCTCGAAGCCCATTTCCGAGAGGGTTTCCCGCGCCTCGCCATCCATCTTGAGACTGGTGAGGTAGTTCTTCAGAAAGCGTCCAGGCAGAAACTCCATCGAGAGAAAATAAACGCGCTTGGACAAGGTGTCATCAAGCGAACGTTGAGTCGTAATCCAGCGTTCTATGAGCCGATCGCGCACAGCGTAGGCGAGTCCCATAAAGCAGGAGAACTTGTCCAGTTTGCGGGGGTCGTTGCCGAGCGTGAACTGGACATGGCGGAGGATCTCGTTCCTCAAGGAGTCGGTTGCAGCATGCGTCACGGCTTCATTCTCTTGAGATCCTTCTTGGCGTCGTCGAAGTTCGGACGCATCTGGACCGCCTTGCCGACCTCCGTGATCGCTTCGGGTTTTCGGCCAAGCTTCTCGAGCACAAGACCCAGTTGCCAGTGCGCTGTCGCGAGATCGGGGGTACCAGCTTCAGGTTCCTGCGTCAGGTACTTGCGCAGGTAGGATTCGGCTCGGGGCAGTTCCTTGCCCGTAGCCAGGAAGGCGTGAGCGGCCTGGTAATATCCTTCGAAATCGTCTGAATCGTTTTTCTCGGCTTGAACCAGGAGTCCATCGAGTTCGGCGACCCGTCCGGCTCGGGCCAGCACGGTGGCGAGAACGGCGTAGGCTCCACCGCGTCCCGGATCGATCTTAAGCGCGGCCCTCGCATACTTTTCGGCGAGGTCGTATTTTCCGACCGGATCGGAAGCGAAGTATCTGGCTCCCTCCATCTGGGCGTCGTAGCTTTGCGGTCCGACTTTCGCCTCGTCGTTATAGGCGGCTTCGAGTGCGGTCTTGTCGTTTTCGGCGAGCGCAATAACAGCACGGGCCGAGGCCCCTTCTGCAGGGTCGATTCGTGCGAGTTCGGCGGCCGTTTCACGTGCTTTCTGCCTGTCTCCACCGACGATCGTTGGCGCCTCCATATAAAAGTTGACCAGCACGGATCGGGCGTCGACGTGTTTGGGATTCAGCGAAATCGCGGTCTCCGCTTCCTTCTTGGTCCGGCGTGCGAGCGCAGCCTGGCGAAAGATATTTGCCTTTTCCGCCAGCTCTCCGCAGACCACCGCAACCCAGGAGTGATAGTCGGCGTTTTGGGAGTCGATGACGAGTACCTGCTCGGCGAGTTGCAACGCGCCATCGAGATCGCCAAACCCCTCTTTAACTTCCGACAGGAGGTACAGCACTCGCGCCTCCTTCGGATTGGAGCGTTGCAAGGGTTCGAGTAGCGCCCGGGCCCGCTTCATGTGCCCGGCGTTGACGAGCGCTTCCGCTTGCGTCGTGTCGACCGCGCTGAACCAGAATGATAAGAAGATGGCCGCAATCGAGGCGTATATCATTGATGGCTGTCTCGCTCCCCCAGAGGTCTCTTATACTATGCCGAGTTCATTATGACGACTAAACACCGAAACTGCGGATTGATGGTGATTGTGCTCGTTGTCGCTCTTGGCCTCGCGACGATGCTTCGAGGCGCCGACACGCTTCCGCAAAGCCTTACGGATGACGCATTTTGGAAGCTGGTGTCGGACTTCTCTGAGGATGCCGGATCGTTTCGTTTTCAGTTCATGTCCAATGAGCGGGAGTTCCCATCGGCGATTGCCGAGTTGAAGCGGACTGCGAAGCCGGGCGGCGTCTACCTGGGGGTTGGTCCGGAACAGAACTTTACCTACATTGCGGCGACCCAGCCGAAGCTGGCCTTCATTTTCGATATTCGCCGCGAGAACATGCTCGAGCACCTGATCTACAAGGCTGTATTCGAGCTTTCCCAGGATCGCAACGATTTCGTTTCGCGGCTGTTTTCGCGAAAGGCGCCCACCGGCCTGAACGACAAGACGACAGTTCGGGCACTGTTTCAGGCTTACAGCATGTCGCCGCTCGATCCGCAGCTGCTACGGCTGAATCTCCAGGCCATCCGGGATCACTTGATGAAGGATCATCGTTTCCCGATTGCTGCCGGGGATCAGGCCAGTATCGAGAGCATCTACCGGACGATCTGTGAGGCCGGTCCTTACCCTGCATATGCGGCTCTGATGGAAGCTACCGACGATCAAGCCAGGGCGTACAGCTATCTGGCAACCGAGGAGAACTTTCGCCTCATCCAGCAGATGCACAAGAAGAATGTCATTGTGCCGCTTGTCGGGGATTTTGCCGGAACGAAAGCGATCCGGGCGGTTGCGAAGTACCTCAAGGATCACGGCGCGACCGTCGCGATGTTCTACACTTCGAACGTCGAGCAGTACCTGTTTCAGCAAGGCGACGATTGGCGGCGATATTATTCCAATGTCGCGACCCTGCCGGTGGACACTGCAAGCACGTTTCTGCGCAGTTCCCACTTTTCCTATGACGCTACCGCCCGCCCCAGGCAGTTTTCCGGGACAAATTACGTGATGCTTCTGTGTTCGATCGCGGACCTGGTCAAGTCGTTCAACGACGGGCACATCCAGAGCTATGACCAGGTGATCCGGATGTCCTCGGCGAAATCCTTTTTGCCATAAGGGGAATCCTTGACAATTTGTGCGTTTAGCCTAAGCTTGAAGTAGCGACAATCACGTCGCAATTTAACAATGTTTGGAAGCTCCTGTTCTTGACCGGTTGCCGATTGATCCTTAATCCCTGCCGCAAAGCCAAGAAGTTCCCTTACAGATTAGGTAATTTACATGTCGAAGAAACTGTTTGTTGGAAATCTGTCGTTTCAGACGACCGAAAGCGATATCACAACTGCGTTCGAGCCTTACGGCGCCATTGAATCGGTCAGCATCATCACTGACCGCGACACAGGCCGTTCCAAGGGTTTCGGTTTTGTTGTTATGAGCGAAGAAGAAGCCGCCGATAAGGCGATTGCTTCGATGAATGGCTCACAGCTTGACGGTCGCGCATTGACCGTCAATGAAGCAAAGCCGATGGTCAAACGTGATTCCGGCGGTGGCGGTGGCTATCGTGGCGGCGGCGGCGGACGTGGCGGCGGCGGTGGCCGTGACCGGTACTAACTAGATCCTTCCAAGCGCAGCCTGCAGGAGCAATCCTGCAGGCTGCCTGCTCTGAACTCCTGCCTTATTCCCCGGTGGATTCCAGAACCTATTTTGACCGCTCTGCCTTGAATACAATCGTAGATTCGCTCCGCCGTCTTGAACGGCACCCACAATGGAAAGATCAGGACTCCTTAAGCCGCTCCAGGATCATGTCCTTACGCTCGGCATCAATTGTCATAGGTTCATTCCTGAAGCATCCGGGGCAACCAAAAGCGAATTCTCCTGCCTCGAGAGCGTCCACCCATTCATCCTTCTCAAGCATTACCGGTACCTGGCGCCCGCACTCCTCGCAGGTCATGGGTACTGCTATTCGCGTGTCTTCCATTTAAATGCCTCTTGTTTTTCATAACTAAGTCGAAGTCGGGGATTCGCCGATGAGGCGATAGATAAGCGCACCCAGTATGGCGCCGGCGATCGGCGCAACCCAGAACAGCCACAGCTGCTCAATTGCCCAGCCGCCCACGAAGATGGCGACCCCGGTACTTCGAGCGGGGTTTACCGAAGTGTTGGTGACGGGAATGCTGATGAGATGAATCAGGGTCAGTCCCAACCCGATCGCGACGGGAGCAAACCCCTGAGGTGCTCGCTTGTCCGTGGATCCGAGAATGATGACCAGGAACATCATCGTCATGACGATCTCGGAAACCAGTGCCGCAATTAAAGAGTAGCCGCCCGGAGAATGGGCGCCATAGCCGTTTGAGGCAAATCCGGCAGAAACATCGAATCCGGGTTTCCCGCTTGCGATTATCAAGAGGACCCCACCGGCGACAATGCCGCCGAGGACCTGTGCGACGATGTACGGTCCGAGCTGGCGCGCCGGAAACCGCCCGCCGGCCCACAGCCCGATCGAGACGGCCGGGTTCAGGTGACAACCGGAAATGTGACCAATCGCATACGCCATGGTCATGACGGTGAGTCCAAACGCAAGGGCAACCCCAAGCAGCCCGATGCCCACGCCTGGGAACGCGGCGGCGATCACCGCGCTACCGCAACCGCCAAGAACCAACCAAAATGTTCCAAAAAATTCTGCACCATATTCTTTCATTCGAATCTTTCCCTCCCAGGGTATCCCGCGGCGCGCATTAGCGCGCGAATCGTCCGACATGGAGCAATCGAGCCACGACAAACGCTACGCCACCGCCGGCGATGGTGATGAGCGCGCCGAGCTTCATCTCGAGCAGCACGGGTCCCAGCGGCATCACGGCGGTCGAAAAGAACAAGGCAAAAACGAGTCCGATAGAGGTTGCACACCCCACGACGAGGAGATCGCGCCAGCCAAAGCCGTGCGGCACATGCAGCCCTGCGGCGATTGCCAGCCACGCTGCCGCGAGGATTCCAAAAGGTCGTACCAGCCCGGCAACGGGGAGGGCCCATACGCCAGCCTCCAGGCCGTGAAGCGGGACGCCCGCATTGACCAGCCCGAACAGCAGCAAAACGCCCTCGACCGGAAGGCGCCACCAGCGTTCGAAAAGCGTCAGCGTATCGTGAGCTTGCGGAGTTGGCTCGACAAACAGACCGCGATCGCGTCTTGCGTGCGGCAGAAATGGAATGATTGGCACCAACGCGAGCGCCGGATGAACGCCGCCCAGGAACAGGGCAAACCAGGACAGCGTGCCAGGGACGAGCAGGTAGGGCCAAAAGCTGTTGACTTTGCCGCGTCGCAAGCCCGCGGCCAGCCCCACAGCGATGGCCATAAGGGCTAACCCGATGACAGGTTGCGCGTCGCCGCCGGTTTGAAACACGGCGACGCACACCAGCCCGATTGCGTCCGCGGAAATCGCCAACAAGAGCAGAAATGGAACAGCGGGATGACGCTTGAAGATCAACCGGACGATGACGTAGCTACCGGGAATATCAATGGCAGCAGCTGCCGGCCACCCGCCCATGAGCATGGGTTCACCGGCACTCTGGAGAAACAGCAGATAGGTCGCAATCGACACCACGACCCCGCCGATGGCGGCCACCGCGGGCAGGGCGGCGCGACGCCATGGGTGAAGTGCGCCGTCCGGCAGCGTGGCCTCCGCCACCTCTTTGGTGATTAACGCAAAGAAGAAGGCGATACCGATATCGTTCACCGGAAAGTTCATCACCCTCTCGAATCGGTAATAGCTTTCCGGGAGAGTGTTGGCCCACAGCAATGCAGCGGCGCAGCCGATCGGCAGGGCTACCAGATAGTCGAGGATAAAGCCGGAGACCCGTCGAGCAATCCGACGGTGTCTGGACACCGCGGGCTGGTGCTCGCGCTCGCTGTGTGCCGGATGCGGTGCGTCAGGACTCATCGTCGCCCTCCTTCACTTGTCAATTCTTGACCCTGCGCTCGCGCCTGCCTCTCAATGGTCCCGGAATCCACCGTTACCCCGGTACGCGAAATGGCCTGGAATGAGAGCCGGTTCCCGTCGATCTCCACGAGCAAAAAACTCTGATCCTGATCAAATGCTGCGGCCGTCGTGCTCGATCGTTTGATGTCTCCCTTTCTCAACTCACCGCCGGCGCCCTCGATGAAATAGTAAATCCCTTTCTGCGGTGTGAGGCGCTCGTAAACGTGTTCATGGCCGGCAAAAACCACGTTCACCCCATAAGTGACGAACAAGGGCTCAAAAACCACCCGGACGTCGATCGAGGGACCGTGTGTCCGAGCATCCGAATACAGCGGATGATGAAAGTAGCAGACCTTCCAATCTTCTTTAGAATTCTTCAATTCGTTTTCGAGCCAGTCCAATTCCTTCTTGTCGACTTTGTTGCTGTCGAGCGCAAAGAACCGGACGTTTTTCGTCGCGTAGTCGTAGTACCGCTGCCCCTGCATATTCCACAGCGGATATCGAATGTTGACAGGATCGTCATGATTGCCGAGCGAGGCGTAGAACTTGACGCCCTGGTCGAGGAGCACCTTGTATGGCTGCGAGAATTTCTTGATCAGATCGTTCGCTGACTGCCCGCCATAGATGTTATCGCCGAGCATGATGACCCGGTCGAACGGGAACGTTGTATGGAGTCGCGCCATTTGATTTGCGATGTCATATTGCGGTGGATCTCCGGTCCCCGCGTCGCCAATAGCGGCAAACTTGACCGAATCCGCTTTGGACGGAAGCGTGGATACCTGGGCACTAACCGTCCACCAGGACGACCAGAGCAGGACAAGCGTCGCGAGGAGCCGAATGCCTGGGCCCCGCCAGCGCTGCGCCACATGAAAACGATACACACGATCTTTCATGAATGCCGGTAACCTGTTTGCAGATTCTCTTATTAAGATATACCTACTATCGTCAGTTTCTGCAGCGTCTTCAAGGAAACCCTTCGCGACTGTCCGTTACCACGACGAGTGTCTAAAACGTCAGGTATTTCAGGGGTGAGGTGACTGGACGTATAGCCCGCGTTCTTTCCCGGAACAAATTGTTTTGAACGAAACGCTTTGTCACGGGGTATTAACAAGTGATGAGTGAGAGTGCCGTTCGACTTCTGATGGCGGATGCACGATTGGAGTCCGAGGGCCGCCAGTGGGCTCTCCTGCTCGAACGTGCTGCGACCGGAGATGTCTCGGCATTCGAGCAGGTCATGCTGCGGACCGAGCGCCTGGTGATGGTGACGGCGCGGCGGATGCTCGGAAACGTGCCGGATGCAGAAGAGGCGAGCCAGGAAGTTTTTCTTCGCGTCTACAAATACCTGCATCGCTTCGACCGTTCCAAGCCTTTTGAGCCCTGGCTCTACCGGCTGACGATCAACGTCTGCAATGACATCGGTTCCCGACGGCCGCGACTTTCGGAAGAGCAATTCGAAGCGGTCGACCGTGAAAACAGTCCGCTCGATGCACTGCAGATTGATGAACGCCGTCGGCTTCTGCAGACCGCTCTGTCCGAGTTACCGGAAAAGCAGCGCGCGGCCGTGGTCTTGCGCGACCTGCAGGGAATGAGTACAGCGGATGTGGCCGGGAGCATGAACGTCAGCGAAGCGACCGTGCGATCGCACCTGAGCGCAGCGCGGCTGAGGCTGAAGCGGATCATCGAGCGTCGGATGAGGGGAAACCATGAATTGTAAGGACTGGAATCCACATATCGCTCTGTATGTCGGGGGCGAGATCGAAGCGGAGATGGTCGACCGGATCGAGCGGCACCTTGCGGAGTGTGAGGGATGCCGAGGTTTTGCGCAGGAACTTCAACAGTGCCAGGCGGAGTTTCGCCAACTGCGAAATGAGCCCCTTGAGGTGACGTCGCTCGATCGCGTGCGTGCGAATGTGTTGTCTCGCGTCAGGACATTGGAAGAACGTCGTACCTGGTTGGATCGATTCGGTTTCCGCTGGCGTTTTGCAGCTCTCGGATGTGCGGCGCTGGTCGTTCTGTCGCTGTTCGGATGGCGCCTCGCAACGAGAGTCGTTCCGGTTCATCCGCTTATAGATGTTGTGGAGGCGCCTCCCATGGCCCGGTCAGTTGAACCCGCACCGCCGGATCCTGTCGCTGTCCCGAAAGCGAAGAGGCGCGTGCGGTCTGCTGTTCCGACCGAAGCGCCAAAGGTGGAGGTGGTGGCAGCGGCGGTCGAGCCACCGCCGAAACCTGACACAGTGATCCGCATTTTTACCGACGACCCGAGTATCGTTATTTATTGGTTGGTTGAAGACAAAGGAGGAAAGTAAATGCGTGCCATCATTGTTTCACTACTTCTGACGCTGTCATTGGTGGATATCGCGGCGGCTCAGACGCCGGCCCCAGCGAACACTCCCAATCCTGCCCTGCCGATGGGCAATCCAAGCTGGCCTACGCGGGTTTTCCAAATCAAATACGTCGATATTCAAGACTTGGCCGCGCTTTTATCGCCGTTTATCACAAACGGGATGGACTGGCGGACCGACAACAATCTGCGAGCCATCTCTGTTCGAGGACCTGCTCCCACACTCAGCGCGATTGAAGAAGCAATCAAACGATTCGATGTCCCCGCCAATTCGGTGAAGACCGTCGAATTCACGGCGTACATCCTGGTGGGGTCCCAGGGCAACGAATCGGATTCAGTTCCTGCAACGCTACGACAGGTCGTGGATCAACTCAGGAACATCATGGCTTACAAGTCCTATAGTCTTCTGGAGACCCTGACCGGCCGAGGCGTCGAAGGCAAGGATGTCAACTCGCTTGGCTCCATCACGTGGGCCGGCCATCCTCAGGAAAACTATCAATTTCATGAAAGGACACATGTGAGCGGGGAAGGCGCCGATCAGACAGTACGTTTCGACCCCATCAACTTTGTCCTTGGGGCAAACCCGGCCATGCAGATCACGACTTCACTGGATATCAAGAAGGGCCAGCAGATCGTTGTCGGCAAAACCACGTTGAGAGACCAGGCGATAATCCTCGTCATGACCGCAAAAGTGGTCGATTGATCGGTTCTTGTTTTCTGTCGGCTTCTGGTCGGTATCGATGCGACAGGCATCCGGTCCGCGGGTTCGGGACTATCGGTGTCTGGCGTTCCGTTGTGTTAGCATGCCGACCAATGAATCCCGGATTATTCGCGACTTCCTGACCCGATAACTGTCTCGATGATGCCAGGAGAGATCATGAAAATGCTTACCAGAGCTGTGATGATAGCCGCTCTCATAGCCGTTCTGGCCCAGACCGCGTTGGCTCAAACTGCGGAGGAGATTGCGGAGAAATATCTGACCGCGATCGGAGGCAGGGTTGCATTAGGAAAGATCAAGTCGCGGCACGCTATTGGGAGGGCAACCTTCACGACACCCGACGGAGAATATTCGGGCACCGTCGAGGTCTTCAATCAAGCGCCGAACAAGTGGCGATCTTTGGCCACCGTGGATCTGCCTGGCGCGGGCATGGGGCCGATCACGATCGATCAGAGATTCGACGGCATTTCGGGCTATGGGATGGACTCGCGGTGGGGCATTTACGAGATGACGGGCAATGTGCTCAATAACCGCGCAAACTCATCGTTTCCCACACCCTTTCTCACTTTAGAAGAACGTGGCGCCACTTTGGAATTTGCTCGAAAGGAAAAAGTCGATGGCCGCGATGCCTACGTCGTGTTGCTCAAGCCAAGGTTCGGGTCGATGATGCAATGCTTCATTGACGCCGAATCGTTCCTTCTAGTCAAAACGATCGTCGCCTTGAACGTTAATGTGCAGCAGACTGTCGAGTTTCGGGACTATCGCGATGTCGATGGAGTGAAGGTTCCTTTTCAGCTGAAGAGTACCACTGGAGATCAGTCGGAGACCGTGAACGTGACAAAGGTGGAGCACAACACCGCCTTCGACGACGACATGTTCTCGAAACCCGGCACTCGACACGATTAGATCTTTCCAACGGCAGCCTGCGCGAGCAAGTGAGTCCTTAATTCATATCCCAGGCAGCCACGGAGGGGACAGACGGAAAGACCATTCCTTGCCATCGGAACCGGACCAGGTTGTTGAAGCGCTGAACAATCCGATGCCGAGCATGCGGTTCCCGTTCGCGTTGTATCGTGTTCGCGAGCCATATAGCTTGTCTCCAACGATTGGGCTGCCCAGGGCAGAGAGCTGGACCCGGATCTGGTGCGTCCTCCCTGTCTCCAGGTCGATCTCCAGTTCAAACGATTCGGGCGAAGGCGTCACGCTCACCACCCGCAGCGCACACTCCAGCCATTTCGGGCGAGCCTCGACGCTCACCGTCTTGGGACTGCGTTCGGTGGGCTCCATGTAATGGATGTGGCGGCCTATCTCGGGCGCCGAGTTGACGAGGGCACGGTAACGCTTCTTCACCTTTCGTTCGACCAGCAGCTGATTGAACCTGCGCTGAAACGCCTGGGTTTTTGCAAAAACCATCAGCCCGCTGACTTCCGTGTCCAGACGCTGCGTCACAAAGACGTCGATGCCGAGCGCGACACGCAATTGATGAAGAACATTCTCGACTTGATTGTCCAGCGTCGCATGCACCGGAATGCCGGCCGGCTTATTCACGACCAGAAAATCCTTGTTCTGGGAAACGATCGTTGCTCTCCAGTCGATGCCGTCAACGGGAAAGCGCTTCGGTTGCAAATGCACGCGCACATACTGCCCAGCTGCCAGGGATCGATTCGAATTGACCCGTTGACGATCCTGGTAAACCGCTCCGAACAAGATTAGCCGCTCGCCTTCCTCAAGGGTCAACCCGAAATGCTGCACAAGGCAGTCCAGAAGCGATATTGCACCCTTGGCCATGTAGTGTCCGATCCGGCCCTGGGAAGATCTGTTTGGGGAATTCGATTGTGGCATTGCTTCGCTGAACGACGGGACAGGCAATCTAGGATGTTAGCACGACAGTACTTTGGATCGGATCAAGCGGGTTGATTGGCGGCAAAGCAAAGGCCTTTAAGGTAGGCCTCGAGCTGAGAACGTTCGACCGTCTTGCGCATCACTTCCGATAACTCGATTTCAGGGTCTTCGATCAGGCGGGAGATTTCCTGCATCAATGCATCGACGCGCGCGGCTTCCAGCCTTATGACTTCGACCATCGCGGTAGGAATTGAGCCTGCCTTTCCAGCGAGCACTGCTTTCGTCTCTTTCAGCTCTTTAGCAAGCCGTTTGCGTTCGGCATCGTTGCTCTTGTTCTCGGAAAGTTCCCGTCGATAGGCCTCCTGGATTTCAGCAAGCTCCGTCTTCAGTTTCAAGCGCTCCGCCCGAAGCGATTCGAACTCCGCCGCATTTTCATTACGACCGCGTTCATGGAGTTCCTGAACAAGCTGCTCGCGTTGGGCAGCGTCGTCCTTGTGTTCCGAGAGTTCCCGCCGGTAGCTTTCCTGGATTTCGGCAAGGGATTGACTCGCTTCATTCAACTCGGTCCTTAGATTCAGGCATTCGGCACGGAGCGACTCACATTCCGCTGCCTGTTCGCCGCGAAGCTGTTCGTATTTG